>Ga0116227_10005699_pt1 | contig 26013 bp, 12 predicted proteins | sample S1TSphgellanicum_FD_89693 | JGI IMG/M metagenome (GOLD analysis project Ga0116227, IMG submission 89693) | Host-associated microbial communities from peat moss isolated from Minnesota, USA - S1T2_Fb - Sphagnum magellanicum MG | ecosystem: Host-associated > Plants > Peat moss > Unclassified...
GAAAAAAAACAAAAAAAAAAAAATAAAATTAAAAATATATATATATATATATATATATATATATATATATATATATATATATATATATATAATTTAAAATTTATATGAAAATAGTAATTAATTAATTACTTACCCTACCCTACTCACTTGTCTAAGTTAATAAACCTAATAATTAATTAGGCCAAAAAATTATTTATTTATTTATCTACCAACTGTATGTCCTAGGCTTAGGCTAGGCCACTTAGGCTAGACCAAGCCACTTAAGCTAGGCCAAGTAGCCTAGGCTAGGTGGTCTAGTAGGCTTTGTAACCTAAGCTACCTAATTAAATCACCTAAGTAGCCAAGGTAACATACGTTGCAAGTGTGGGGACTTGAACTCTTCACCTCCACATTGAAAAGTCAAATCCTTAACCATTGCACCACCATCCCATAAGGTGATTTTTTGGACAACATATTGTAATGAACATGATTTTGGACCAACATATTGTAATCAACTTCCATGAATTTTTTATTGCACTAAATGAACTTGAAGTTTTTTACACTATTTACATAAATAGGTAGGTTATAGGTAGGTTAACCTAGGTAAGTAGGAAGTACCTATTATTAAATGCATGTACTTAGGTAACATGTAGATTATAGTTTATTAAGCCTTATAGGTTATTATTAGGTCTATATATGTTCATATTTACCTAGCCCATGTTATTTAGTAAGCTATGTAGGTACCTACTAGCCTATTAATAGATCTAGCCAAGACATACTAAGTAGGTAGCTTATCTTATTAAATAGGTTTGGGCTTAAACTACTTACCTAAAATTAGGCTAGGCTACTTACCTAGTAGCCTAGGTGGCCTAAACTACTGGCCTAGCTAGTAGCTAAGGTATGTTACCTACTTAGTAGGCCTAGGTGGCCTATGTTATTTACCTAGTAGGACTAAGGTACATACATACCTATAGTAAGCCTAGGTTAATAGGCTACCTACATGGTTAATAGATCTACCTAGTAAGCTTAGGTCACCTATGATACTTACCTAGAAGGCTTACACTACCTAATTATAGGATATTACTTAGTAGTCCTAAATTACGTCCTAAGTAACCTATTATGTAGGTCTAGGGTAAGTTACCTAGCTAGTCTACTAATTAGGTTATTACCTAACAAGTAACCTAGTAGCCTATTAATTATATTAAGCTAGATAGGTAATTTAGGCCTAGCTTAATTACTAGTTATGTTAAGTTAGGTAGGTAGCCTAAGGTTAACAAGTAAGCTAAATCATTAAATGAATATGGCTCATTTGATGAAATGTCAAATTAGAATGGTCAATTTGATTAAAACCTATACATTCAATATGACCAATTTGACTAAACCATGGCCATTTTGATGGACATTTGTCCATTTTGACCAAATCTTCAGCTTGACACTTTGTTAAAAAGATCACTTTAATCAAATGTATTAGTCAAATGGAACATTTATTTTTCATGCCTCAAACCTTTAGTCAAAATGGACATACCCTTTGGTCAATGTGAACATTTTGGTCAAGTTGGCCTTTTGAAAAGTTGTGATTTCTTGTAATGTTTGTGCATAGTTAATTCATATCGCTGCCATTGCTAACTTTTGGAAATAAACACAGACCACCACTAGCATTCAATAAACAATAGAAACCAACAAGTTTTCAAATTTCATAGAATATAATAAAAAAATATTTGGTTTTTGACATTGAGTATACATATTCCTATCATAGTTTATCATATAAAAAAACCCCACAACTTGAAGTTGCCCATATTCAATGGCACAATAGTTAATTGGATCAAAGTCAGCTTGCTTGGTCTTAGTTTGGTTGAATTAATTATTTTTGGGTCTCCATGTGGCCAAGCTCCAAATATGCATATATATAGGGATAAATCTTTAGCTTGGTGTGAGGCGACTTCCCGTCCTTCTACTCCTGGTTCTACAAGGTGACTATACTTGAAAGCACAAATGCTACCGGTGAAGGAAAAATGTAAGTGTATTTGTAGATGTTAGATTGCGTTAATAATTGAAACTAAGTAGCTTGCTTCCTATGCATCATTTACAATTAGAATTTATAGATATACTTTTCAAGCTCAAACACTACACATCCTAGAACTTTATGTCAAATTGTCATTCATTTAAACCAACGTTTAAGGACTCAACACCATGTTCAGTTTAGCTGTAGACCACTAGTCACTTGAAATATTGTTTCTAACACATGGGTTATTCAAATTCGGGTTGCCATAATTCATTAGAAAGCTAACTACAAGGCGCACCTTGCTACCAAATCTTAAGCTCTGCAACTAAACCAACAAGAAGTTATGTTATGAAACCCAAGAAGGTTTTATAAAGGTGATAAATTCAACTCGACTGCAGACCACCAATCATTTGAAATATTGTTTCTAGCACATAATTTATTCAAATTTGGCTTGCTTTAGCTCATTAGGAAGCTAACTACAAGGCGCACCATCCTACCAAATTTTAAGATCTGTAGCTAAACTAATAAGGAGTTATACTACCAAACCCGAAAGGGTTTTACAAAGGTAGTTGGTTCAACTTGACTTCAGACGATCAATCACTTGAAATATCATTTTTAACGCATAGGTTATTCAAATCTGGCTTGCTTTAGCTCATTAGAAAGCTAACTACAAGACACACCTTGCTATCAAATCCTAAACTCTGTAGTTAAACTAGCAAAAAGTTACGTTACCAAACCCGAAAGGTTTTGTGCGATTTCATTAAAGTTCCAACCTCCCAACACTAGCATTATTCACTTCCATTCCTTCAAACCTATTACAAAATTTTCATTATACTTTCCTTCCTTTTCCCTTCTACCAAGACTAATCGTCCTTTTCCTCCTCAAGAAACTTATCGGAACAAGTATTCAAGATTGAATTGAAAATTATGTCCGGGGAAAGAGAGAGCCCCCAATGATTCGAATCCGCCTTTTAAAGATAAAGAAAAGGGAAGTGAAAGTAAATCCCAAGCTTGGTGGCCAATGGAAGGTTCCATGCTTGGTGGTTAATGGAATGTTCCAAGCTTGGTGGCTAATGGAATGTTCCAAGCTTGGTGGCTAATGGAATGTTCCAAGCTTGGTGGCTAATTGAATGTTCCAAGCTTGGTAGCCAATGGAAGGTGAAGTGAGAACACCTTTTCACCTCTTCCCACTTTCCCCCCAACAAACTTTACTTAAACCTTCAATTTTTTCCTTTGACCTTATTCTTTCACTTTACCATGGTTTTAGGTTGTTATTCACGCCTTTCTTTCTTTTTCCTTGATTTATAAGTTATGATTACGCACCTGAATGTAACAAGTCTTTCACACCTTCATTGTCGATTTGATTTTGATGGAAGATTTGACCTTTTCCTCTCCTTGAAATTATGGCGTCGCACATGGTCACATCTTACGGGTCCCAAGTTGCATAAGCGAATGAAAAACCACCTCCATAATCATTTCTAAATCTAACCCTAATGAAGCATCCTCGTGATGAAGAACCCAAACCTCGATAGATGTGTGCTTATTTTGAAGTTGAACCCCCTCGAGCCTGGTATTATTGTATTTTTTTGAATTCTCGCACCCTGGTGATTTTGTTGCAAGTCGACCCCGCTTCTAATGACAAACTCGAAATTGTTTATGAAGGTTGTTACGAAATTGAAGATACTTCTATCTTTGAATGGTCTTTAGTTCCCGGCGTTGGACACTATCATTGGTTGTGCGGTCCGATTTGTCGACTGCCTTTTAATAGTAAAGCGAACGACCTAGTTCGCACCATTCCACGCATCTTAAATTTCCTGCAATTATGAACTATCATTATGGCATAGCCCATGATTTTATATGTACTTGCATCTCCTTGTTGAATTCATTCATAATTTAAATAAATGTTTCAGTCATTATGAGACTCTTGTTGCCATTGGCACACTATCACACTATCTATTTAATCGTTTAGTTGTTTCAAATTAACCTTATGTTCATACGACTTGAAGATTGTTCTATCTCTATTGAACCTTTCATTAACATCCTTTCAATTATTTCAAGAATTTCTAACATCCTACTATTCACTAAATACTAGAACAAGACCAATGTTGTGTTGAACATCGCGAATTCTAGTGTCTACTCCTACTCCCAACCCTCTAGAGATTTCTCACCCCTAATTACGCAACAGAGTTTTTAGTACTATGGTTACTAGCTTTTGTTGAAAAAAAGAACTAACCCAACACCTTATTCACCAATAACGCATTTCAGAAAAGAAAACAATCCCTCCATGCACCAAGCACATTCATCATTCCCTATGAAGTCGCTAAAAGCCCTTAATAACCTTACCATACTCAAATAACCCTGATAAAACTTTTAAAAATTGAGACTACCGCACATGATTGTGTGAGTGTGGCTCACACTTGGGCTAACAAGGTAATGTTGGAGTTTGGGTGGTGTTAGGAAGACACATGATATTGATGCCAATTATGTAAATATAGACCTTTAAAATCTAACTTTTTGTAGGTTTCCTACTTACACAAAACATAACTTTGTATAATACAAAAAACCCAATAGCAGATATATAACATGAGAAAAAAAAAAGGGTAGGGATGTGGACACCTTAATTGCCCCAAAAAATTTCAAAAAGGCAAAGGCATATAGTTCAAGTGTTTAGAGAAAATTCAACCAAAGTTTACTAGTTATCATCACTATGATGCATGATGTCCCTCAAAATACAACAAGTTGTTCTGCTTAGACCCTCACATTCACAATCACTTGAACTCTCATGGCAATACTTTGACCCAAGCCCCCCAACAATTGCATCTCAGGCATTTTTATACTCCTTCAATGCTTCTTGGGACAAAAGGTGGAGATTAGTTTTGACATGTTGACCTTTAGCCTTGTGCCTCAATGTGGTGGAAGGCCTCGTCCAAACATCAAAGGTCATAAAGCCAGCTTCCTAATCTTCATAATTTGGTCAATGTGAGGCCAACACCTCGGTTTTAACCATTTGGAAAGCAAGCCAAACCATATTAGTAGATGCCAAGGCTTTCCACGCCTTGGACACATGCCTCCAACGTACCACAAAGGACCCCCAAAAACTTTTTATCTTCCTTCTCTATGCTTTTGCACAAAAAAGGGTAAACTTTGGTGATGAATACATCATCTAACAAGGTAAGGATGAAGGTGCCATCGTCATGAGGGGGTGCGACATCTAGAGCAGAAATTGGGTCAACTTGAACCAACATCAAAATTACAATGATTTTGCACATTAATTTCACAGACCTCGCAAAAATGAAAAGTGCCAAAATTTTGCAAAAACCAAAAATTACAAATTGAAGATTTGGGAATGGCATGATTTTGGGATGTTGGAATTTGGTAGAACTTTTGGAATCCTAATCTAAGAATGATAAACCTGTCTATAGTTGGTCCCTAATGTGTAATGCCTAAACCCAAAAGCTTTGTCCACTCTTTCCAAATCCAAAAATATTTAATCACCACCTTCCAAAAATACCCCCACCTATTATTGTTAATGAAGAGTGGCCAACAATTCAAGGTGGTCAATTTAGCCTATCTTCAATTTAGAATCTTAGTCCAAGAATGGCAATATTCAAGGTGGTTAACTTAGCCAGGAAGACAACAAACTTTTAGTTTGCAAATTATAGCAATGTTGGTTCCACATTCTAAATCAAAATAATTACTCTTGAAATAAAATGAATTGGGTAGCTAAAAAAAATTAAGAATCACCATGCACCATTGGAGACAATTACTGAATGTTGAACACAACATTGTAGAAAGATTCTTGTCAACATACACAACTAAATAAAGAGTCACATTCATAGATCAATTTATCCCTCAAACATATACATCTCTTGATTAGTGATAAAGTAAAAGGATAATTAGTCTACCAAACACGAGTAAGGTATAAAACATATATGTAGTGCCATAATACACTAAGTGACCCATGCTTCAAGGACAATTCCACCAAACTTACATAAGGCACAATTTCTTTAGATTTCAGTAACATATAACGAAGAATGTTTACCCTCCCTCAATGACTCGTTTAAGTCTCAGTGATTTTGGTTTTTCAGACCTTGTGGTGGTTGAAGTTGTTACAAGTTGTGGCTCCTTGCCATATGGAATTACATAATTCACAAATAAAATTAGCTTTGAGCCAACCAAAATGCAATACTTTGATCAAGTTAGAGCCATACAAATAGAAGTAGTTGGGGTAGTTAATCCCATTTGCACAACCACACCAAGCCTCTAGAATATCAAAAAATGTTGTGTCACAATATTTGCAAACCTTCTATGCTATAATTCTTCAAGGCCCCCTATGTAGAATAGATGTATTTCCATTCTAATTTGCCTAGCATCTAATGCCTGGATTTCAACACATTCAACTTACTGTCCAATGTAATTTTAATTCACCCTAGTAAAAAATACAATGAATACATACTTGAAGTTAGCAAAGGTAGGGAGGAAGACTTGTTTTGTTGAGTTATTGAATTAAAGTTCAATGATTTTTCAATTAATCATTCTTTCTCTTTCTCTTTTTCTACTTTCGTCATCAATTTGAAAACAAGTACCATTGGTCCAAAAGATCATCGAGTCTTAAAATTGTTGCTCATGCTTTTTTTAAAATTCTAGACAATAGTCCAGTTTGTGGTAATGAACATCTAGTGCACTTAGACTTTCAAGTCCTACCATTATGGCCAAAACCTTAGGAACACCCTAAGCCTATCTATAATATAAAATTTGGCTTGGAGAAAAAAAAACCTTGGAGTAAGGTGAGAAGCCAATAACCACAAATGGCATATGTACACCTTTGATAGAAATCCCCACAACCCTATTACAAGTTAGGGCATCCACAAACAACAATCCAAATGCTTAAATCCTAAAGTTTTGAATGTTTCCACAAACCTAAGCACATAATCAAAAAAAAAGTGCGAGAAGTTACAAAAACATAATCTTAAATTAGGGTTCAAAGTTCTTAGTAGGGATGGAAGGAGGGAGGAAAGAAGCTTTGAGAAGAACAAGAACAAGATGGAAAAAACATAATTGGGCATTGAGAAAGAAAGCAAAACATGAAGAAAATTAAATTTTTTTTTTGCATTACCTCTTTGACTACAACTTGGAGCTTGTACAAGCATTCATCTCCTTTCGAATTGTCTTCTCGCTTCACCAATTGCCCCTTTCCTCTATCGCAAAATGCTCCAATTCTTTCAAATGGCATTCATGAACCCTACAACTTGCACTTTTTCAAAGTGCAAATGATCTTTCAATTTTTATCATGGAAAAAAAAACCCTCTACCTTTGCACTCATGAAATGGATGCACTTTGCTTTTGCTCGCATGAAAGAACACCAAATTTGCCTTTGCTCCCTTGCCTTTGCTCTCTCTTGATTTCTCCAAATCACCAAAATGTTGTTAGCTAAGACAAGTAGGATGTATAAAAACATGAATGCTAGTAATAATGAACATTTAATAGGTAGCAGTGCCATGTAGTTCATCAAGCCCAAGAAGTATTTTTTATGGGGTGTACAAAGTTGAGTTCAACATTTTCCAATTTTAAACATCTAAGTTTTCATTGTACTAGATTTGGGGATGATTTAGATTAACATTTATTTTATGTTGTTTCAACCAAACCATTAGTAATTTGGTATATATATGATTGCATGTCTTGGAGTAACGAGTGATTTGTGAAATAATTTTCGCATTTGTCTTTCTCTTCAACTTAACATACATAGTCAAACCTACCATTCCTCCTTTACAGATACACTTTGACTGTTAAATCATTTATGTTAGTAAAGATAGATTAAGTTCCACCCTTCACCTTATAGGTTCTTGTAATCAATGACTTTTTAAAATGCATGTGTTTGGAACATGGTCTTAATGTTCTATCTAATTCTAGAATGCTACGACATAATTGTTGTTTTTAGATATAAATGAATTTGTATGGTCCTTGAAATTTTATGTTTCAATTTATTTAACCTTGCCTTTTGAATACAATATGTTTCTACTTACCATATTTGTTCAATCATTCCACCTTACACTTGGATTTCCAGCTTTAGCTAGCTCCATGCAAATAGAAGAATCAATGCTTAAACCATGACCTACATACAAAGTGGTGATTGAACTAAGTAGTCTAGTTTAAATCAACCATAAATGAGGTTGAATGATTGGATTCACTTTTCATGTCATTTGGTTTTGGATGTTTGTGCATGGCTTATTTTGACTTATTGTTGTATAATTTAGGGGGTCAATGGTGTGACTAGTGTTTTTAGCCAAGTAGGCAATTTTAAAACCCTTATCCACATTTGTAATTAAGAATACAATTCATATTTTACAACACATTGAAGTTGAATTAGAGGTGTGATGCACAATGTGATTTCTCTAGATTATCTACTGCCCATGGTTTAATAAAATATTTTCCTTTAATAAAATTTGAAAATTCATGAATAAGAAAATCTTATCATCCATGATCATTGACAACAATGCAATGCACCAATGGTCTCTCTATGATCCATATAGGGGATAACCTTACCACACTACTAAGTAAGGTATGTGCAAGTAAAAATCATGTATCATGGTTTTTTTCCCTTCCAGATTTCAAGTTAAGGTTTTTTGGTCCTAATGTTGGCATGCAGATCTTGTAAAAAAAAAGCTAACATATTTCCTATCTATTCATATAGATTCAAAGTGGTGTGCAAAATAAGTTGCCAAGTTAGGTAATTAAATTATTTTGGTAATTATCAAATAATAATTGCAAATGTATGGTAAACAATGATTCTGCCACAACTTGAACCAAATGTCATTGATTGTTGTAATCTTCACACATAGGTTCATTCAGATGTTGATTTGGTTGTATAACATGATACATGATACATTGTTGAGCTATCATATTTTGTAGGATGGACATGAAATACATAACCTAGTGCAAGGGGGACACCCCATAAAGCAAGAACAAGACCTAACTGTGGTGAATTGAATACTTACCATAATTTTGTAATGATAATTTAGTCTAGATAGATTAGGTCGACCCTGGTTTCCCTTGGTTCTAGACATTATTTTTATAATGCACTATGTAATGAATTGAAAGGCTATTTTAGTCATTGGTAAATCTTAATATTTTATTATTATTAATTATAGTTTTTTTAATTTTTGTACATATTTAGTTTTAGTTATAAAAAATTTGTATTAGAAATCCAAAGAAATTTTAAGATATTCCCCACAACAACATATCTTCACAACCTAAATATCCACACAGTTATGAATATGTTAAAATGTTGCCATAGTTTATTGCTCAAATTGCTACCAAGAATTTTTTTTAAAAAAAATCTTGTAAAGAAAATTAACTAAAAACAAAAGGTCCAAGTTCATCGTTCCTCAATTCTAAATACTTCTAAAAATTGTTCCAATATCTCACATTCTTGCTCTATAAAACTTTTTAGGATAGACCTCTCTTACAAAAAAAAATCCAAATCTTCATTCATTTTCAACTTTTTCACCTAAAACACCATATGAACTCCACCTCAACAGTCCCATTCTTACCTACCCTATATGTATTGAACTTGCCCTATCATAATACTTACTCCCTATGCTTATTTGGCTTAATTATTATAGTATAATCTTGCCCTTCACAATGATGCTTACATTCAAGATTTATGTGATTTGGGCTTATGTGGGTGACACATGGCAAAAGGCCAAAGAAATTAGTTTGGGTAGAACCCCCATTTCTAAGATCTCAAGGATCTAAACTAACAAATCCATATTCAACAACAAAAGGCACCTTTGCAAAAAAGGTGAACCTTACTTTACCTTTCTTTTTTTCTAGAATATGGTTGTTGGTTTTAGGTATCACCTTTCATACTCAATATTGTATCCATGTTCATTGAACTACTCATTTTTCTAATTCCAATTTGTGTAATTTGGCATAGGTGATTTGGTGTTCCTAATGAACAAAAGGCAAATTGCAAGTAGCACAATAGTTTTTGGCCTACTAGGGAAAGACATGGGGCACAAATTAGAGATGGTGTTTATAAGGTGGAAGTAAAGTTCGTGTTACTGCCAGAAGCCTTTTTTCCTTTTCCTAACCATAATGACGATCCTCCACAATTGTGTTTAAACCAAGTGAAAAATTAGTTTGCATGGTGGGGGGTTGTAAACATGTGTAGAACAAAGTTTTTTTTCTCACATTTTACAAGTGTAGTAAACAAGTTTGAAGATAATTGTAGGAATGATTTCTCTTATAAAATTCCATGGAAATGTAAATAAATAGACATTTAAAGTTTCCCTTTAATTTTTAAGACTTTGATAGAAAATGGAAACCTAATGTACACTTTACACTTTCTCAGGAATAACTATATGTGGTGTTGTTGATGTGTTGTATTGACAAGTTTTGGGTGAAGGCAATGCATCATGTTCTTTTATTCATATTTCATATGCACTATGTCCATTGCATTGAAGGTTCCATATAATTAGGGTGGTGTGTGATTTGTGCAATACGAGATTTCTACAAATATTCACTAGAAGAAAATTTGGTTTTTGCAAATGGAGTATGCAATTGAAAATCAGTTGCATGCGACACATGCAACTAGATTTTGCCCTAGTTGTGTAAGACAAGTTGCAACAAACATGTGGTTGCACATGAAAATTTATATTTGACATCTATCTGCATTGTCATTATACATTTCATCCATTCATATCCTACACAAAAAGTTGCATGTGTAATTATGTGCAACTACATGTCAATCCATAATGGTGACCTTTTTTTTTTATCGCACATGTCTATTTTTAAAAGCGAATTATCTAATGTCACATGTAATTTTCAGCCCTATTTCAATATTCAATATTAATTAATAAATTTAAGCTATTTAATTCGTCTAATATAATGTGAATAGGATTTTGACACATGCATCAATATAATGGTGACATGTGGCACCCAAACCTTAATTTAATCTTTTAAAAATTATTGGTGAATGAAATTAAATTTGGACCATTAAGAGTTGGGTGGACAAGATTTTGCCACATGCATGAACGAAATGATGACAGATGGCAGTTTGAACCTTATTTCATTATTCATTATTGTTAATCAAGATGCAATTTAAAATCAATAAGGTTTTGACACATGTTTAATAAATAATGGGCAAGGCAAGGCAACATGACAATTATGCATTTGCTTGTGTAGGGCTAGGTTAGTTAGGTAGGTTAAAAATAATCCAATTTTGTGTTTGAGTTTAACATTTTGGATTGAGCTTCTTTCATTTGCTTATCCCAAATTGCATTTGTGGACAAGACTAATGCATCTAGTTATATAGTGTGCACACTTGGAATGGAGGGCAAGAAATATGGGTTAAAAAAATTAGTTGCAAGTGCAACCAATGTAGTTGCAACCTACATGCAACTATGACATGGTACCTATGCCATACTAACCTAGTTTACCTATTATATATATATTAATTATATTATAAGTAATAAACGTTAATAAGCAATAATACTATAATGTTATGATAATAATAATAATAATAATAATAATACTAAAAATAACTTTAATAATAATAATATAATCGTTATTAATATGAAGTTTAATCCTTATTAGGTGATTAATTATATTTTATTATTATTACATAGCCTAGGTTAGTTAGTGTAACCTACTAGCAATAAATAACTATGCAAGGAAGATTGTGGCAATGGATGACATTGCTTTGTCTTCTTAATTAGGTGGCACCCAATATTAATTGACCATCACATGGATGGCTCCAAAGCCTCTTGATCTATTGATATATTGTGGCAACATGTAGATTTGACCATTCAATTTCCTTTATGGCATTCACCATGCCATTTTGGTGCTCGCCAAGAAATTTGGCACCATTTTGGTGCTCACACAATTTTTGCCACATAAAAAAACATCGGTTATTCTTCTACTGTTAAGATCGTTTGTGTCCTAGTCATGCTTCTTTCAACTTATTCAAGCTCAAAAACCACAAACATTCAGGCATGGGCTTTCTTTTGCAACTCATGATCAATCCCTCACCTCTCATTCTGGACTTTCTAGTTTGGTTAATGGACTCTATGCATCTACTTCTAGCCTCAGTTGGATTTTACTAGTGTTGGGTGGTTACGTAGTTTGGTAGGTTAGAACTGTCAGCTCTGATTCCAATTAGTAAAAACTGAACCAAAATTGAGTCCGATTTTTGGAACCAGATCCAAAATTATGCTTTTGAAGAATTAGACCCAGAACTGGATTCCATTTATGTGTGGAACCAAAACTGGAATCGAGATTTTTGAAAAACATAAAATTGAAAAAGCAAATAGAAATGAGGGTTAATCAGAGGTTAGATATTGAACTTACGTATGAAACCAAAACTGGAATTGGGAATTTTGAAATAAAAACAAACTGGGAAAAGAACTAGAACTGTGGGTTAATTGGAGATTAACTGACAGTTAATTGTTGGTTCCAGTCTAGGCTATTAAGAACCAGGTCTGATTTTCGAAACCAGAACTAGAACCAGACATTTATTTTTTGGAAGAACCAGATTCCTTCCATTTATGCATGGAACTGGAACTGTTCTAATTTATTTTTTATAACTAGAACCGGAGGGTCTTCATAAAAGTAATGAACTACCCAACACTAGAGATCATCCAAGAGGTCCTTGAAGCACAGAGAAGCTGCCATCAACACATTCTTGGTTTACCCAGTCAAGCTATTAAGTTGCACAAAAAATCTCAGAAATACATTCTTGGCTTACCCAGTCAAGCTAGTAAGTTGCACAAAAAATCACCAAGACACATTCTTGGCTTACCCAGTCAAGCTATTAAGTTGCAAGTCTTTTGAAAAATTTCAGAACCCAGGAACCAGAGGTTCTTTTCATTCTGAACATATAAAGAAGCAGAACCAGAGGTTCTTTGATCAATAGTATATACTCATATAATATATACTCTTAAACCACAATCAAGTAGCATGAGTCAGGTGAGGTCTCCTGAGCACAGTCTCTCTCTCTCTGTGTCCCCCCAATCCCATCTTTTTCTGTGAGGGCTCTACTTTGTACTTTCTTTTGTTTTTGAGTGTGTCTTGCATTGCAAACAATTCAAGCTTAAATGTGGCTATACAAGGACAAAATACCGACCCACCGAGCAATTACCTTGCCAAGTTTAAATTACACATCAAACCACACTCATTGCTCTCAGCCAACCCTATGCTTTAACTGAACCCAAATCTCTAGTTGTTGTTGTGGTCCCAAAGCTGGATATCAGTGTCATCCCCATCATCACCACTCGGCATGTAATCCAGTGAGCTGCGCAGATTGTGATCAGCTTCATGTGCACCAAAATCACAGTTATCAAAATCCAGTTCAAACGAAGGGATTGAGGGAGAAAACTTCTGGACTTCTGAAGATGCACAGCACACAAACTCAGGATACAACCATTGATCAATAACTTGATCATCCTGAGCAGCTGCAACCAAGTTGTTCATGGAGCTCACACTAACCTCCACAGTAACATCATCATCTTGCACCACTTCACTCTCCTGATTTTCTTCTTCAAGTAGAATACCCAAATGCTCCTCAAACTCAAACTCCTCATCCCAATCCTTGGGATTGCTAAAGATTCCCAAGCTGCCAGTATTAAAAGTAGCAGTAGATGGCATCAGAATGGGGGGAATGGAGTCAAAACCAATAGATGGCACCACTGGACAAAGTAGCCCTCTCTCAACATCCTCCACCATAGAGCACCTGTGGATTCTAGGTATGTCACTCAAAGGTTGAGCATTGCTGGATGCAGGACTCTCATCCCGTGCTCCTCCTGTGGATGCAGCCAAGCACTTCGACACCTTTGCGGCATGTTCCATGTTCCCGCAACTCCTGCTGTCTGAAGACTCCAAACTGAAGGGCCGCTTGCTGCCCCGCACACTTCTGCAGCTGCCTCCTGATGTTGGTGCTGAAGCGGCAGCAGCAGCAGCAACTAGCACCTCATGGGCGTTGCAGACGAGGCTGCCTGTGTTCAAACACTCTGGACAGAGGTCACTCAGATTCTCACAAATCTTTTGCGGCAGGACTTCCAGAGATTCCGGCATCCTGTCAAACACCTTAGCACCGTCTTCTTCTTTTGCCTCTTCCCCCCCTCCTTACCAGTGTCTTCTTCCCTTTCCGCCCCGGACCCCAAACCCTATAAAACCTCTTTCCTCCTCCCTCCCTGCCCCTCTCCAAATACAAACTAAAAACTGTTTGTATTATGTGATCACCTCACAACAACCTCCCTCTTTCCTTGTTCCTACTTCCTCTCCACTCCCCCAGGATTCCCCAAATAAACAACACAAACTTTTTGGTCTGTTGCTTCTCTCCTTCACAACTTCCTCTACAATTGCTGGAAAATCATGACAGTGAATAGCAGACTACGAATGTGTTCTTCTCTTTCCTCCACAAAACACAAATCTTGCTCACAAATCTCCCTTGAGAACAACCCTGTACAACTATAATCTACAACTGTTGGGAAATCATGAAAGTTGAAAACGAAACACTCCAAATGTGCGGTTTTTTTCTCCTTCTTCCAGAAAACACAAATCTTGCTCACAAATCTCCTTCAGAACAACGCTGTACAAACTATATACAACTGCCGGAACATCATGATCATCACAGCGAAAGCAAAACTCCGCAGGCGGCTTTTTCCTCCTCCTACCACAAAACACAAAAACAAATCTTGACGAGTAGAATAATATTTTTATGAAAAAAGCAACCCCAATTCGGATATTTCAAAATTTGAACAATTTTTTTTCAAGAATGCGAAACCTTGATTCACACCTAGTGTTAAATCAGTGGTAAGTTAGTATTAATTTTTATAAGCAGCAGCACGGGCCAAGAAAGCAAAGGAGAGAGAGAGCCTCGGAGTAGGAGATGAAGAAGAAGAAAACGTTGTGGCTTGTTGGGAACATACATTTGCTCTCCTTTATATATAGGCTCCCGTTCAGGTCTCCTTGATTCGTCAGCTCCGACCGTTTGATTGTTTCAAAAGCAATAAAAATCTTGAAGAATGTGTTGCCGTTTCCCACGCAATAAGTTTTCCGTTGACAGATCTGTTTGTGAAACACTTTACATCAGTTTTCCATTCTCTCTGATGAACTGAACTTGATGGGGTTACATATTACATAGACCTGCACAGTAGGGTGGATGGACAGTCAGTCGGTTGTCGGACTTTGATGGCTTCAAGCAAATCATAATTTCATGATTTTTGGTAAAGAACTTTCAATGCACTGACACCCTAAGAAGTTTGTTTGTATGTGTTAGGTTAAGCCTGAGGGTGTTGACATTCAGAGTAATGGGCCCTGGTGAGGCGGAGCCCAGGCAGGCCCTGGCCAGAGTGAACCAATAGCCACCAATGCATCAGTTGGCTCTTTTGTACACTGGATGGGCTGTGTTTTTTCATTCAATGTCAGATAGGATTCATCACAGTCCATTTCTTTTCGCTGCTAATCACTGTACTTTTTTTTTTTGGGTTTGTTTTTGACTGTTTTTTTTTTCTAGACCTGACCTCACACATAGCTACCCTATTCACCTTCTTACCCTTGTAAATATTGTACCAACCTTGGTGCCTTACTAATTATTCCTTATTGATATAGTTACCTTAATAACTAGTTATCTTACTGACTTAACTACTATATTAACTATCTACCTTACTAACTTAGCTACCTTGTTAACTACATATTCTATTAACTTAACTTTCGTATTGACCTAACCATTGTACTAACTACCTATCCTACTGACCTAGTTACATTACTATTTAGCAACCCTATATGCACAACCACCTTAGTCACCTATAGTAGACCAATTAGTTAACGAAACACTCCCTTACTCCTTTCTATGCTATGGGCTTTAATACTATCATTTCATATTTTTGCAAAATATGTTGCGTTTAATTTTGGGTTTCATTTTTGGTGTTTGGGCTTAATATTTTGATTTTCATAAAGTTATGATATTTAATATTATTTTAAAATAAAAAATAAAATTTGAAAGATCAAATTCAAGGAATAATGAGTATATTTATGTTACATGTAGTATGGTACATGCCTATTTCTATTTATTGATTACACCAAGTTTGGGTTTGAATTAGTCCGCCAAAAAATGTTTCAAATTGAAATTTTAAAAAATGATTCATCTCACATATGTTTTCATCTTCCATTTGAAAATGATAGTTTGTCAAAATGTTACTTTACCACATACTTATGATCATCACCTCCAAAAACACCCATTTGTGATATGATAATTATCAAATTCTTCACATGGCTCACAAACTTATTCCAATCATACAGAATAACAATGTTTAATAGATATTATAAATTTCATAAATATACCATTAATTATCATGGATCCTTTGAAATTTTCACAAACCCACCAGACCATACTACACATTTAATGGTTAATTTATTGAAAAAATTTAAGGGAAAACAATTAGACCACTAAATCCAAGAATTTCATTAACCAACTCTTTTTTTTTTCACATTTGATTACATGTGCATTTGCGACTAAAATTTACAGTCACAAATCAAGTTGAAAAAATGCCACATGGTATCTAATGGCATTTGAACCACCTTCCAAGTTGCAAAAACAATTACATTTTCATCTATTTTGGGATGACACTAAAAATGGATGATATAAATGTATTTTTCATTTTCATTTTCATCCAAATCAACATTAATTGCAAGAATAAATTGCATATGCAACTGCAAACCATTTTGTAGTTGTTTATGCAATTATTAGTTGTTTTTATCAAGTGCCATGGAGGATAGTCGTATCTAAAGTCGCAAACACATGGGTTGAAATGGATAGGATTCCTTGTAGTGTTTTAAATTATGGCTTTTATAAAAATTTATAATCATCATCATTCTTCACTTAAAATTTCATGCAAAAATATCAATTATTACTTCAATTTTGAAGTACAATTTTAATTTTTCACACTCTTTCATGATGTGTATTAATTTGTTCAAAATATATTCACCAAATATAAAATTTTTATGATTTGTTGAATTTTTTTGAAAAATGGTTTAGTCCAAGTTTCAATTTTTAAAAATCCACTTAAAACTCACAATATTATCAATAAAATTTGATGTAAAGATCTTGATGAACTTTTCAAATGCAAAAATTAAACATTTTGATTTTATTTTTTAATAATTGTATATGCTAAAACAATGCACCAAAACCAATCCATGGTAGGATTGACATCAACATATTTAGCCATGGAATTTGGATACAATCACAATAACATGTACCATAGCAAGTGTAACTTGTGTTTTCATTATTTTTTTCATTTTTTAAAGGATTTAAGAAATGTCTTCAAAATGACATAATCATGTACAATAATTATTTAAACTTCTACATAATAATATAATGTCATGACCCCAAAAAAAACTAAAATTGACCACCATAAAAATTTTGAAATTTCTAAATCATCACATTTTATAACCAATTGCCATTTGCCACATCACCTTGGCAAATATTGCCAAATTGTTTCTTAAGTAATCAAAAGCCATGATAATAAGGTCACATGGGCAGGTTTGGCTTGTGTTATCTCATTTGCACCCATCCATGCATTACATCTAATTTCATCACCAACTTGGACATAGATTATTGAATGCCAAATAAACCTACTAGCACTTCAAGCACCTATTCATCATAGTCAACCCCTTTTTTGGGGTGGCAAAATGCCCTTTCAATCATATTCAAATGTGGGTTAAAGCTTTCTGCTACATTTGACTATAGTTAGTATTGTGGGTACACCACACTTAAGTTGTCATGATTCCATGAAAGAAAATATTCTTGTCAATTCTTTGACAATACAATTAGTAACCCCTAGTACTTACATAAATACATTATTATTCTCAAAATTCAAATAATAACCATGTTAGTGGCCATGAATGTGATAAAACTGGGCATGTCCCATACATTGAAATGGAAATGCAAATTCTAATTTGTGAAAGATAAGTGGTTAAAGTGAAAAAAATATTTATACAATATGCCTCCCCTAATGCTTTGGCTATTATACATACACCTCTTTTTTCATTAATTTTGGCACTAATTTCCAAATTCATATGAGGTACCTAGAGATGTTGTTAGTTCCACACTAATGTTTGTATCTAGGATGATCCAACACATTACATTTAGTATTCAACAAAGCATTGTAACTCTCAAATCCATTAAACTTAAAGCTAGTATGTGCATAAGGCATATGCCTCCCCCTAACACACTTCAATCAATGTCACAAATTCATATATAAACATATCCTTGGATTCATTGAACTTGATTGCATTACGGATTAATTACAGCAAAGGAAATAATAGAGCAAGAAGCCCATTGAACATCACAAAGGGGGTTAAAATTTTCTTTCATCTATCATTGTAGGGGTTATCAATGACCCCATTTCATTAAAAATGTTTATATATTCACTATACCAAAAATGGAATTTTATGACTAGTCTTATATGACTACAAGTGGCATAAGCAATTAAAATTGGCATAAGGGTGAAAACACATTATCGTGACGCCTTTTGGGCACTTTCACTCAAAGAAAATTGGAAAAAAACAACTACCATTTGCAATTATTTTCTAGTTGCAAAAGACATTTGCTACTAAAAGTTTCCTTGTTGCATTAGACACTAGTTGCAAGTGTGGATGAAGTCGATGGTTAACAAATATTTCACCATTTGTATTCTATTGTATGCCATCCATATATTACCATAAAAATCAGCAACTTACATAATGACATGTGACAATTGAATTTTTTTTTTTTTAAATTATTTTAAAAATAGACAATTGATCCTCATTGTTTAATTTAAATGGTTTTAGATTGTGACACATGGCATAATACCAATATGCCATGTGGCATTTTTAAAAATTTTGGTCAAAATGAATTTTAAATCAATATTTAAATAGGTAGGTGGGAATAGGTAGGTAGGTAGGTTAGGGAGGTAGGAAAATATTTACATTTTCTTAAAGGTTTAACTTTTGGGATTAAATTTTTTAAAGGGTTAACCTCCTTTGGTTCATCTTGATTAACATGTGTTTTTTTATGTGCAAGTGTAGGACAAAACCTCTTCCTTATATAGTTCTCAAAATGGAAGTGGAAGACAAAACATATGGGATAAACATTGAAGTTGCAACTAAAAAGATTATCTCATATCTTTTGTCCTCCTTTTTAATTTTGTAAATTATATAACTAAATAGATAAGTAATTAACTAATTATTTCAATAATTAAAAAAAATTCATTTAGTTATACATTATTAATTCATAATTCATAAAAAGAAAAATAAATGAGAGAAATAATAACTAATTAACCAAATTATTATATATACATTTTCATTACTAAATTTTTAATTTAAAAATAAATAACTATAATATATTCCAATTAATAGTTAATATCTAAGTAATAACTAACTAACTTATTAATTATAATTTATTAAATAATACCTCATAATTTAATACATAGTTAAATAATCAAATAAATAACTGAAATATTTAAATTTTAATACTTAAATTATAAATAATTGAATAAGTATTTTTAAATTATTATTATTATTATAGTGTTATCTAATTAATAATTATTTAACTAATAATTATCTAATTAATGAATCAGTTATAAATTATTGATGAATAATTCATAAATAAATAAATAAATGAATATAATCATTAGAAGAAATTCTTAAATCTATGACTCCTTATATGACTAATTTTGTAGTCATATTGGACATTGTATGACTACATGTTGTTGGGTATAATGGACGAGTAGCAAGGGACAAACAATCATTTAATGTTTGATGTGCCATTTTTCATTCTATAGTCATTAATGACAAGTCATAAAGGACAAGCCATATATAATGTTGAGGTGTCATATAATGAATGACTAAAATATGATTGGCAAACACAAAACCATTTGATTATTTGAATTTATACCTAGATTATAATCATTTTTAATTAAAATTTTAAACTATTTTTAATAGGTAGGTAGGTAGGTAGGTAATAGCTTAACCTACCTAACTTTATTTACTTAACTTATGTAACTTGCCTATGTAACTACCTTAGTCTAATCTACTTACTTTAGCCTTTTAAGAATGCACATAGGTTTTAAGTATTAAGGATTGAACCCTCCACCTTCACAATGGTAAACCATGTCCCTAGGAATGGATTACAACATTAAAAGGTGTCCAATCTTGGTCAATTTTTTAATTTGACATGTTTATTTTAGATCACTACAAGACTATGAAATAGGTAGCAAGTGAGAGGATGATAGGTAGGAAATGGGTAGGTTCTAGGAAATAGAAGGTAAGTAGGTAAATAGGTAGGTTGACGAAGTATGCATGTGGGTGAAAAGGTACATACGTAAGTGGATGCGTGGGTGGGTGGCTAAGTAAATAGGTAAGTAGATGGGTCATGTGTGGGTGGGTAAGCAAGGCAATGTGTGCGTGGGAGGGTAGGTAATAGGTAGGTAGGTAGGTAGGTAGGTGGATGGGTGGGTAGGTAGGTAAGTAAGTAGGTAGGTGGGTGGGTGGGTTGGTTAGTGGGTAGGAAACTGGGTAGTAGGTAGGTAATAGGTAGGTAGGTGGGTTTGTGGGTAGGTAGGTAATAGGTAGGTTGGTGGGTAGGTAAGTGGGTAGTGGGTGGGTGTGTGGGTGGGTGGGTGGGTAGGTAAATAAATGTTAATAGGTAGGTAGGTGGGTGGTTGGGTGCATGGGAAGGTAGGTAAGGGGTGAGTGGGTGGGTAAGTAGATAAGTAAATAAGGAGGTAAATGGGTAATAGGTAAATAGGTGGGTGGGTGGGTGCATGGGAGGGTAAGTAGGTAGGTAAGTGGATGGGTGGGTAGATAGGTAAACAAGTAGGTAATAAGTGGATAGTAAGTAGGTAATTGGGTAGGTGAGTGGGTAGTAGGTAGGCAGGTGGGTGGGTTGGTGGGTAGGTAAATGGATAGCAGGTAGGTGGATGGGTGGGTTGGTGGGTAGGTAAGTGGGTAATAGGTAGATGGGTGGCAGGTGCGTAGATAGGTGGTAAGTAGGTAAATAAGTAGGTACATAGGGAGGTGGGGGTGGGGGTAAGGTTGTTTATGTTCATATCAAATGACTTGTAGTCATTTTTTAATCATTGTAATGACAATTGGACATCCATGTCACTTTGTCATCAGTCATGGATGCCATATGTATGAAATAAAAATGATGAAAATTAACATCCCTCATCTTGTTACCACTTCATCATCTACTAGTCGCATGCCCCACTAATATATGACTATGACATTTTACACGTGATTCAAAATAATAGTTTATGATTAATGTTATACATATAATCAAAGATTTTTTGGTTGCAAAGGACAAAATTTCTTCTAGTGAATATTATTACATTAATAATTACAAATTAAATCATAATTAATTAACTAATAAGTTCTAAACAATTGATCAATAGTTCATATAGAAAGAAAGAAATAAGTAATATATTGAATAATTATGAAATATTAATTATAAATAATAAGTAAGAACTATTAGTTATCAATTAATTAAAAATAAGTGTAACTAATTAATCATTGATTAATTAATAAGTGGGTAGTAATTTATGTTAGGTATGTAAGTAACTTAAAATAAATAGGTAGGTAAACATATAAGTAGATAGGTTAGTAAGTTAGGTTAAGTAGGTAAACAAACATATATAGGTAAGTAGATAAGTATTTTTCCTAAATACAAATTAAATACAATTTTACAAATACACCAATGGAAACATACCCCCATTATACCCGTAATATAACTTAACAAAATTACACATACCTTTCAAAAGTTTCTTAATACACCTATGTATACCATTAAGGGTTATCTTGACACCCTAGAGGTGTAACTAAGTTTGGTTCCATTTACAACAATGGGACATATGGACATGATCATGGATGAAAACAATCTTAGAGTGTAGGATAAAGAAGTTGTTAATTGCAAATCTAATTGTAGCATAGTTGCAAGAATGGTCAAGGGTGCAAAATAGTTGTAAAACCAATAAGAACTAGTTACAAATGATAATTAGTTGCACATAATTACAAACGCATTGGTTGCATTTTGGGGAATTTCTTCTAGTGTTTTAGGTCTAGTATTAAAGTATATATAATATAATTGTTTCAACAGTATTGTGCATTTAATTTTGGTTGTCAATTTCAGTTTTTGAACCTTGCAATTATTACTTTTACAAAACTTATGTTATGTAATATTATTTTAATAATAACAATAAATTTCATTATCTATATTCAAGGATCCATGTGTATATGTCTCTTGATAAGATAATTGTAAAATGTTGATAGCAAAATTTCAAAAATATTAACCATTAGAAATGCAGTCACATATTCACCATCTAACCCTTGACTTAATGCTTTGGAAAATACATACCCCATTACCCCAAATGTCATTAGCCTAATACTAATCAAATTTTGGTTAAACCTTTATGATTCATCAAAGTTTGCATAAGCACATAAATGACATTATCATCACTTGATCCAACCACCGCACATTTAAGGGAAAGAAGAATTTATATTTGTATCCAATTTTAGATTACATAAGCATGAAGTAACAACTAGTTATGGTTTTCAATAATATTCATTTCATTACAAGCTAGAAAGATGTATTGGGTTGCTACAAGAGTTGATCCAATGACCTCCAACATATGATATACATGTTTTGGGCCAAAACCCACCCTTGTGATTGTTGAATGCATTTTTGAATTTTCTTCTAGGTTTGAAAATTAAAACAATTCCCTACATGAGCACTCAAGCACCAAAGTGTTGGGTGCTCCAAGTTGTGGAACATCAATGGGGCAAATTGAACTTGAGCTTTTTACAATCCTCCCCAATGTCCTACAACAATGATTTCCTACTTTGGTAGGTGTAAACAACTTCATTTTTACTATGTTTACATAATATTTACTTGTGTACCACTCCTTTTTCTCTTCTCTCTCATAAATCTCTTAGTTTATTTTCAACCACCTTGTTTTTGGAAATAGTCCCACTTAAGGGGCTAACAACTTATCTTTCTATTTAATCTTAAAGCATATTTTTGCATAACTTCAAAATGTGCACTTTAATGATACTCACTTACAATCCAACCGAAGGTAATTTGGTTGGCCGTGAATATTGAAATTTAAAAGTTCACAAAAGGGTGAAAACATGAAAAAAATAGCTAGTTGCACCAAGGTTAAAGTCCTTTCCAAGGATTGCATTTTTCACATGACAATTTTCTATTGGTTTATACTACATTTTTTGCATAGTTTTTAAAACTGAATATCAAATTTGAGCCCAAATATGACATATATCCTGATAACGATTCAAATTTTTTTGCATGAAGCCTTACATTATAGTCAAATCTATAACTTTACTTTGAATCATGATTACAAATTCAAAATTATAACAATGTAAAAAAACATTCGAATATTAAAATCTAAAGATGTATATGTATTTTTATTTTTAGAATCTTTTGAACACATGGATCCCTTCTTGTGGAATATATTAAAATTCACAAAAAAAATTAAAAAAATTTGGTGAACATTTAATAAGGGAAAAAAAAATTTATAAAAAAAAACCACCTATCCACATGCTTTTCTAGAGTGCATTAAACATATAAAAGGACTTTTAAAACATGGTGAATTTCCATGAAAATTTCGTAGTTGCAACTTTGAAAGTATAAAAACTTATTTAAAAAATATAACAATTTTTTTAACATATAGTGTTCCCATGGTGATTTTTCAAATTTTCAAAAAATGGTTTTTAAGGACTGTTTGCACATTGCTTGGCTCTTTTTTTCTTGCTTTCATTCATTCATAAGAATGTTCTTTTACATATGAGGTGTCAAGATGCTTTTAAAAGTAATGGTTAATTGTTTTAATATGCCAAAAGAACCTATAAATGAGATCAAAAGAATAATTTATGTATCCCCTAAATTTATTGAAACCATCAAATGTTATATACTCATTAAGGTTACTCAATGATGTATACTTAAATATTCCTACTTAAAATAACAAGACTCAAAAAATAGGTCAAAAATCACAAAGATTTTATGAAATGCAAAAATATTTAAAATTGAAGTTTGGGGTGGCACCTTGCTACCATAAAGTCTTCATAGAAAAAAAAACCTAGCAAAAAAACCTAAACCTAGTGATAATCCGATGTGCATAATGAAATTTCATTTGCAATGAACAAGCTACAAAATGTTCATGAATTCCAAACACATTATCACAAAAAAAACCTTAAAATGAGTGATAAACAAAACTTTTGTAACTTTAAATCTAATGACACCATCCTCCCAAAGAAAACATGATAAATCTGCAATTGATGGTGAATTTCATTCATGTGTAACAAACAATGTGTTAAAGACTTAAAAACCTAATGACATGTAAATTCCCCACATCAAAGGAACCCAACAATGAGCACAACGCGTGATGAACAATGAACATATTTATTGTTTGAATCCTAATATTTACATTGTAACAATGTCCTAAAAAGAAATTTTTGAATCCAACAACAATAACAAAACCAAGAACCCATTCTTTGTAGAAAATATATAAGATGAGCAAAATGATGAGAAAGATGAACAATAACAATGTTATAAGTAATGCATCATAATAATCAAGATATACATGATTTGATGCAAGATATACTTGTGCCAAGTTAATAAGCATAAACATTCAAAATTCAATGCATGTTATTAGACCTTTTAAAATCTCATTGCAAATCTAGCAAATTCAAGTACCTTGATCTTAATGCCCATACCATTTTTCAATGGCCCAACCTTATTCAATGTTAACTTCAACTCCATGAACTCACAACCCTTTCGGACTTAGGGAATGACATAGACTTAGGTTTTGGAATAAACAATTGTAAACAAGAGATTGAAGTTGGTGAAGGGCATGTAGGAAATAAGGGATTACTTTATCAAATAACAAAAATGGTTGGACTAAAATTGGTGACAATTTTACAGCCATGATGTGTAAAATGAAAACACACATCATTATTATAATGAGATTTAGCAAATCATTGATGTCGATTTATGCATATTGGAACAACAACCCATCCTTTTCAATAGGAGTTATGACATTGACATCTTTCAATAGGGTTGATATTAAGTGAAAAATGAAAAATTCCACCCATGAAATCCAAGCCTACACATGGTTAATCTTAAAGCTTGGGAAAAAATTGGTGATTTTTCACCAAGAAAAATGGAAACTATCATGCAATTAAAAAATGATTTTAAACATTTAACCTAATTTATTACATGGATAGGGTAGATAGGTCAATGTCCAAACACTTAAGCTCCTAGAAAGCAAAAAATCCTTGTATATATCTGAGTTGTCTTTGGAGTTGAAATAGATATTGTGGACCTCCACTTGGCACACGCATTGTCAAGAAGATTCCTCAAAATGGACAAAACATGAAAAAGATATGAAAACCTTTGAAAATCATTTTAGTTTGGCACGATTGATAAATGATTACTTTGGTAGGGAAAGAATTTGGAGGTTAAAGTCTTTGGACTTAGCTCAATTTCCTTTAAAGTTGAAAAAGAGATTGTAAAGTTGAAGTTAGTGTGCTTATAATTTTTTAAATTGTTTAAAATGGACAAAAAAAATAAATATATAGGGTCTAAAGTAAGGAGGTTCTAACTTTTTTTTGCAAGGATTTTGCTCTTTAGACATATTCATTTTCTTCTTGCTTCTTCATTGTTGAGTTGCCTACAAAAGCTCAAAGTAATATTGTAGACCTCCACTTGGAACACCCATAGTAATGAAGATCACTAGAAAAACACAAAAAATGAACATTATATGAAGAAGTGTTTGATTGTCAACTTGTGTTTTACAATGGGTACGTCTCCCATAATTTAGTTCACTTTTGCCTATTTAAAATAGAGTATCTTCCCACTATAGTTTTGGCAATTTCCCATAGAGGTGGGTCATAAGAAATAAAATTCAAATTTCATTGGCTTCCTGTTCAAGAAGGAAAGTTTCCAGTTTCCACCTTTTGTACTTCCAAACACATTTGTATGTA
>Ga0116227_10005700_pt1 | contig 26011 bp, 17 predicted proteins | sample S1TSphgellanicum_FD_89693 | JGI IMG/M metagenome (GOLD analysis project Ga0116227, IMG submission 89693) | Host-associated microbial communities from peat moss isolated from Minnesota, USA - S1T2_Fb - Sphagnum magellanicum MG | ecosystem: Host-associated > Plants > Peat moss > Unclassified...
AAAAACAAATATTTGTGAAAAAATATAAATAGAAAAAAAACAATAAAAATAAAAGAAAAAAAAAAAAAAAAAGAAAAAAAAAAAAAAAAAAAAAAAAAAAAGCAAAAAAAAAAAAAAAAAAATAAAAAAAAAAAAAAAAAATAAAATTAAAAAAAAAAAAAAAAAAAAAAAAAAAAAACCCCACCTGAAAATTTCAAAATATTCTCTATTTTCCTTCACAAAAATATTTTTTATTGATTTTTTTAAAAATATTAAAAATATTTCAATATTTCTACAAATAATCTAGTTATTGTTGAAGTTGCCAAGGTACTACAGTACAATGATAAAGCTCAAGTTTGGGAATTAGGAAGAGATATGTGTCTGCATGAACAATATACAACAACAACAACAACAACAACAAAAGTGAGAAAAGAACTCAAATACGATTTATGTCTGTAAACTTTAATTTTATGGATAGATAACCGCTTGTTAAAAGATATGCACAGAAATGACCCACAAGAGAGAAAACCCATAAAGTCCTTGAACACAACACCGACAAGCATTTGACCCACAAAAGCAAGTGGAAATTGGAATAATAATACTAAAGACTCCACATCTTAAATATTGACATTTATCAACTACATCATTCAATAATTTAAAAAGCAATTGGGATATGTAACTCCTTGCAACTAATGAAATTTCAGATTCTTAAATTGGGCAATTGGAGCTGAGAGTGTGCACCTCTTGTCTGGATTACTGGTCTGCTTGCAGTCAGGTTCACAGATCTCTCCATTGAAGCAGCATCCAGATCATTCACTTGCAAAAATTAGGGCAGGGTGTATTCACTAAACTGCATTCACAAATCCCTCCATCTCTCTTCACTCACAGGTCAGTGCTCCAGTTGCGCCTAGAACTACAGAACAAAACACCTGGACATTTCAATGCACAAACTTAGCTTCACTATTTGGGATCCTAGACATGGTACAGATTGTACTAAGTCAACTGTTATCAACCTCGATACAGGTGCCTAGTATATTGGAAATGGACAATCAGAGTACTGTCCCAGCTACAGTGAGATTTTCCTGGCTATATAAGAATGTGGAGATTGTTTTATCTGTTGTACACAATTCCACAGGGCCACACCTCAACAGAAACAAAATAAAACTCGCACATGCAACACAATTTGACATGCTGCCATTTGTCACCGCATAAGCAACAAAATCAAGTTTGAGACATAAGTATGATCTGCCAAACATTTTTCTTATGTTTGCAGAGAGACTTCATATTATTAGGGTCCATGAACTTAGCATCACCTCCCAAAACATCAATTATACTCCAAAACTGTACACACACAGTCTTTCAGTTGTATGCTGTGAGGGACATGTGACTGGATCAAGAGACCCCAAATATATGGATGCCTTTATGACATAGGTGCCTTGCTGAAAGCAATGGGTGGTCATAAATGATGTGGAACCCTCCCATATTGACATTCTGTGCTTGCTCAAACATGAAAATACCAGCTCAACAATCCAATCATTGTGTCAAAAGGAAGGGCAATCCTTGTACATCTACAATGGCATCAGCAGACACCCCCTTTCATAATTATCCGTGGAAGCTGCTTGCAAAAATCCTGTTCACTGTGAAGGCTTGAGAGCTGCAGTTCACAGAAAGGAGTTGCAATACTTCAAAAGGAGTACACTCAAGTAGAAGCTCTAGCACCTACATTCAGAGTTGGGCACAATTGAATGTGTAATGAGAGATGACAGGTTTAACTTATGAGACATGACCACCTTCTCTGCCCAGTAGCTTACTTGGGCCAATAGAAGCCTTGGAGGATACATCCACTAGCACACCTGCAAGAGCAATGTTGCGGAGCCCTTCCTGCACTGCATCACAGGCCCCATTACTTTCCTTCTCCATTAGCTGCTGTGGTACTAACAGAAGCCATGGATGAAGTAAGCATTGCCCAGCTGTAGGTCGCTTCTCTGGCACAAAATCCAGCACTGGCACAAGAAAGTCGCACAACTCCTGTGCATCCTTCTCCGAAAAGTCATACTTCTCAATTAGTACTCTGTCTAGGGGCCAATACCGCAATTTTCGTATGTGCCGTAGATCACCATGTCGATTGATATAATCACGTGAATACCGTCCCCCTAAGGCAACCTGAAACCAAGATGTCAGGAAAGAAACCTTCAAAATTGCAACTGCAACAAAATCCATTCTAAACTCCCAAATTCAATCACACATGCCATACAGTCCCAACAGGGTCAAACAAATATATATCATAGCAAAGTAAAACAGTGTGAAGAAGAATACAAATAGTGAAAACAAGCCAGGAGGAAAGACACACCTTACGAGGCATACGGCCTAGCAATTCCATCATGAGTGCCAAGTGATCCTGCACCAATACAATAGGATGTGCAGTTCACTCTTCTGCTTCATATTACAAACTTTGTTGAACAAAACATGTGCAGATGCTATCTATCCTCCATTTAACAACAGAATTTTATACATGTGACAAGGTGCAAGCAGCAGTTGCTTAATGGAAATTTAACTAGAAAGAATTTACTAACCTCATCCCTGTCGAAGTCCTCTCCACTACGTGGATCAAATAGGACATCTCCTGTAGCTAGCTCAAATACAATACATGCAAATGACCACATATCAGCCGAAGTTGAATACTTTGACCCCAAGAGAACCTCAGGACACCGATACTGCCGAGTTTGAATGTCGCTAGTGAACTGTTTGTAAGTCCAGCACGCATTTCCCAAATCCACTATTTTACATCGCAAGTCCAACTCCTTGACCTCCCTTGAGGGGATACAACTCTGTGCAGATTTTGGCAACAGTTGCTCTGCAGGTGATGACTCTTCATGCTCTGTCTCAGTTTCTTCAACACATTTTTCACGAATTTCGTCTTTGCAAAGTGTGTCCCTTGAATCTGCAGCCTCTGCAGGCACTGGTTCAACATCCCTCAAGCCTTCCCTTGAATTGTTTGCTACATTTTCATCTGTACCAACAAGGGTTGGGTTTGAAAGGTTTACGTCTACCTTCTTTGCCCTTCTTTTCAGCTTCTGCTTCTTCTTCTGACTTTTTGACAGTGCTGAAGGAGCTATTCTAACATCACTTCCATCAAACCCAGACTGCATCATAGTTCGATTTTCTACAGGAATTCCATTTTGCACATTCCCTAAATTGTCGACATGTTTTGCAGGGTTTATAGGAGACAGAAGGAGCACGTTCTCAGGCTTCAAGTCTGTGTGGATGATGGAAAGTTGGTGATGGAGATAGTCAAGGCCAACAAGTATCTGGCTGGCTACCTGCTTTACCATGTGAAGTGGCAACCCCCTGTAATTGTAATGTTTGATGAGAGTCAGAAGGTTGTCTCCCAGGTACTCAAACACCATACATACATGATTGCCATTGGGCCCTGCATGTTTGAAATGATCCAACAATTTCACAACACCCTTACAATCCTCAGGGTCTCCTTCTGCAATCTGTTTCAGGATGGTGACCTCATCGATCGCTGCTTCCATGTAATGCTGTGCACTTTTCTGCACCTTGAGTGCTACAAATCTCTGTTTCCACCACCACCACATCACATCATCCCTTTGCATCCATCAGATACCATCACAGTTTTAAAAAAAGATTACAAATAATCCAATGCTGCAGCAAAAGAAGAAACATCTTACATTTGTGGTTCCAGTCCTTCAAACACTAAGACCTAATCATTGCAATAGGATTATTCTCTCATGTTCTTCAGTGTCAGCTTCCTTATGCAGTGCTGGCTGCTGCTGTTCCACTGTGATTTGTCTTCTATTCAATGGCACCCAATGGCACCGTGAATCAAATCCATTCAACAACGATGTGTTTACCGTTGTGATCCAGTCCAGAGATCTCATTCATTGTAATCACGTTCTTTGTTCATTAGGGATTTGTTTCATGTTCTAGGTTAGGGTTTTCTTTTGAACTATATTGTGACCAAACGCTTATCTGCCTTCGTTCCATTCAGTGGCAGGCAGCATAAATCCTCTCACTGCATATCATCACTCACTCCATCTGACATAAGGCAAGAATGTGATAGATCCCCTCTTCTCCAGCGCAATCTTTCGATGCTTTCAAAACCCTAATAAAACCTGATCTGTGGAAGAAAACAAAACCACGAATCTATCGATACTGGGGACAGGGCAAGGGCAAGGCAAGGCAAGGCAAGGCAAGGCAAGGGAACAGCACAAAGGCAGGCAGGCAGGCAGAGCTTCACCTTCTCATGAGTGTCCCAGGCAAGCCAAACTGTAGAGAAATGGCCCCATCCCAGCTTACGCTGCACAACATAACGGCCTTGTTTGAACCAGTCCCCAAGTCTGACGGGATGGTATCCACCCTTTCTATAATCCTCGGTGCCTTCATCCTCCGACTCAGACACATCACTACTCTCCCTGCTCTGCACGCTCCTCTTCTTTGCATCATCTACTGCCGCCGCCGCCGCCTCCATAGCCGCTTGCTCCTCCGCTTCTACTACCATGGCCTTCTTCTCCCCTTGGTCCATGCAACGGCCTAGGTCATCATAACTATTATCATCATCACGATGCTTCGTCGTCGTCGTCGTCGTCGTCGTCCTCTTCTCCGATACAAAGCTCTTACTCAAAGCTGCCTCCTGCAGCTGTTTAATATTCTTCTTCACTTGTTGCTGTTTCCTCGGCATTATTGTTTATTCTTTTTGTTGTTGTTGTTGCAAGCAGCGGCCGCTGCAAGACGGTAACCACAGCAGCAGCAGCAGCAGCAGCAAGAAGAATCCTAGATCGCGAAGGAGGCAACGACCAAAGGGAGTCCTGGAGCGTCCTCGTCGCCATTACCATCTTCGTCTTCCCTCAGAAACAGACACAAAGCGCCTTGCTGCTCGCTGGCTGGGAAGACCAACCCCACCTGCGCTTCTGACCATCCAAATCTGGAATCCGACGGCTGTCAATGCTGTTCGGTCACAGGCTGCTTAGGTACCTGCTCGCTCGCACCTCCCGCCTGGACACATTTTTGCTAGTGGAGCACACCTTATATTCCGGAATATTCCCCTCCTACACAGGACACTCAGGGATATAAGGGGCCGGGGGGGGGGGACGGATCTTACGCCTATTTCCTTAAAGGGGAAGTGGGAGGGATATTAGGCAAGTGTGGACCTTAGGTCTCCCCATTCGCCAAAGATCCTTACCACTCTTTTAAGCCATAGATAAAGTCCGAGGCCGGCCGTGGGCTTTTATCAAGGGTAAAGTTTTGTGTTCACTTTTTTTAATTAAAAAAATTCCCATGATTCCCAATGAGTACCTATTCCAAGGGTATCAAAAGGAAAAAATTGAAAAGAATTGTGACATTTTGGAAAATGGAATTCACTTGGAAGGAAAAAATTGTTTTGTAAGGTGCCTTTTTTCAATCAGGGAGTGTGCTCATTTTTTCACTATAGATGATCAGGAGGTTGTTTATCCTTATCTTTTTGCATTCAATTTTTCAGGCAACGTGTTATCATTGTGTTTTTAACGTGCTTTAGCCTTTGCTATAGAGAGAGGAAGATTGCATTGACAAATGATGCTTGTGCTTCACATCATTCAATTTTTCAGGCAACGTGTTATCATTGTTTTTTTAACATGTTTTAGCCTTTGCTATAGAGAGGAAGATTGCATTGACGAATGATGCTTGTGCTTCAGATATGTTTAAATTCATGGTAGCATTTGTCTCATGTTCTATAGTGTAGGGTAAGGCTCAAGGATTAGGTCATCATTCCTAAATGAATGCGCTTGTCAAAGGCCCGCCCCAAAGGGCGGGCGCTTATTTTGGGAATGCATCACTCCAAGGGTGTTTACCTATGTAAAAACACTGGCAGAATTTTATTTCATTTTATTTTCTCATATTTTCTCATGATACCCGCCGGGTATCACACACCCGTTTAAAAAAAAAAGAGGCTCATTTGTGGGAGGCCGGATTCCGTTTGATAATGTGCCCTCCAAATACACTGAAAGGTTTTTTTTTTCGCCAATGCTCTAGGGGTGGGTGGTTTTATGGAGGCATCTCATAACCGTGAATGTCAATATATCCCTCCTACAAAAGAGGAATAGCATGTGGATATCCCCACTAGGAAAGAGGAGGGCCCTCATGCCTACTACTTTGGGGTGTAGGAGGGATTTGTTTTTAATTAGAAAAAAAAAATAATAATAATAATAATAATACACTTACTTATATATGTAATATCTTAAAAGGGTGTAATTAGATTTTGTTTAATGGTCGGCCAAGCAGGTTTTTGGATTTTTGGTTTTTTTTCTTAATCATGCAAGGTATCAAATATTTGGCTCTTGAAAAATAAATAAATGGACCTACTTGGTATCAATTTGGGTTTCTAAACAATATATCTTCATTATTATCAATTTCTTCAAGTATTATTTCGACAAGTCACAACACCCACCTATTTTGCATGACGGATGATTTTTTAAATAATTGTCTAAGATTGATCTAATACCCTCCATTTTGCAAAAGGATCAATTTTTTAAAAAATACTCAACCTAGAAACTAATTGCGTATAATGCCAAGGTAGGTTTTAGGGTTTAGGTAATCTTTTTTTGTAGGCTTTGGTTTGTAATGACAAAATGGATTTAAGGTTTATAGGAGTGTTGTTGGGGCATGCATATGGTTTTAGACCCTAAACCCTAAACCCTAAACCCTTCATGTAAGTGAAAATTGTGTAAATTTATTTTAAACAATGTAAAAATGTGTACGTGTAAATGATTTACTCATCATGGAAATTCATATAATTATTTTTTTTTAAAAGGAAAATTTTGTGCCAAAAATGTCAACATTGGAGCCAATGGATTTCTAGAACATTCTCAAAGTTTCAACATTTTTTATTTTTTTTAAAGGGCCAACCAAATTGGCCCATTGCAAAAAACAACAACACATTCAACTTTGGGATGCATGCATGTATGATGGGTTGCACCCACAACTTATTAATGTGGATTGCAATAGGTATAATCGCTACGGGTCTATGATACATGTTTACATGCCTTAAAGACATTTATATGAAACATTTTGATGAGGCCACCAATGTGTAAATGAAAAAAATTATGCACTCCCCTTGCGTAAGTTCATAGGGTTCAAGATTTTTATTTTTTTTTTGCAAAATTAAGTTGTCTAGGCATGCACATAAATCGATATTTATTTTTATATTTAGGCATGCATATTATATTTGAATGAGTGATATGCCTTTCAAACATCAACCCAAGCTTGTTACATGTCAACAAAACTATATTCTAAACCATCATAATCCCCCATTAATGTTTTGTCATAGCCAATAAATATGGTATGAAATTCTCATTGAGCTTAAGAAAAATTTGTAAATAGTTGATGGATTATATATGCAATCTCTTTCAATGTTTACTTGGAATCTCCTCAACCTCAATTAAAGTTTGTCCTTTAATTACAAAATCGATGTAAAGTGGAAAATGCTTTTAAATTGGGCCTAATTTCATCAAATGGCATCAAATTGGGATTTGTTATATTTTTAAAAATCTTGTATTATGCAAGCATCCAAGTTGTGATTATTTGTGATTAATTCCCATTTGCAGCTATGTTTTGTCATTTTTACAACTAGTCATCATTCTTTTCAATCTTTTGACTATGATGCAACTAATTTGTAATTATTAAAATTTTCATATTTTCATGTCAATTAAATTTTTGGGCTTTTCATTCAAGGAGAGACTTTTATATCAAATTAGTTGCAAAAGTATTCCCAACTTGGTTGCCTCTATGTGGTCTATTGTATTTTTTATGTACATTACAATGTTTTGGAATATATTAAAATATATTTATAGACTATATTATATTCATGGCATGTCAAATATATATTTTGCATATATTGTCGATGGGTTAGTTATGTTAGGAAATTAGTTAAATAAATAAATAGATAATAAATAGATAGGTATGTAAATAGGTAATTAAACTAGGCTAATTATTTTAAGCAAATTAAGTATATAAGAAAATGATATTATTAGATATTAATTATATACTAAATTTAATATAAAATAAATATTATTTATTTATTTATTTATTTATTTAAAATTATTTTGATCAAGGTTTAGATATATTTTAATTTCGTCACATTTTAAATTTTCTAGAGGCTAACCAACTTTTAATTTTCTTAAAATTTAGCCAAGTTTTATTTTAGCCAATGTTTATTCAAGGTTTAGCCAATTTTGAATTTATTCACTATTTAGTCATGGTTTAATCATGGTTTAACTAACTTTAATTTAAATAATGTTTAATCAAATTTTGATTTAACCAATGTCTAACCAAGTTTTTATTTAACCAACACTACTACAAAATGTGGGTGCAATTCACTAATCCTTGTTCATTAACCAATGAATTCACTACTTTCCAACTAGTCCCCATTTATTAAGACCAATGAATTCACTCAAACTCTAGTGAAATCAGTTGGCATATAGGGACACCTTTTGTTGTAGTGCAAGGTTTAGTTATTTTTATCACAAATTTAGTCAAATCTTTGTTTACCCAAACTTTTGTTTAAATGAGGTCCAACTAATGTTTAACAAAAAATTTGTTTAACCAATGTTTAGCCAAATTTAATTTGGCCAAACTTTAGCCAAATTTTAAATTAACCAATGTTTAACCAATTTAAGCCAAATTTTAATTGAACTAATGTTTAACCAACTTCCAATTTTTTGTTTAACTAATGGTTAGCCAACCTCTAGCCAACTTTAATTTAACCAACTTTTAGCCAAGGTTTAATTATGTTTAAACATAAATGCCATGTGAGCTTAACCTAGATATGACATAAGTTATTTTAATAAATAGGTTAGATTGATTAGTATGTAATGAATTAGTTTAATAAATAGTCAGTTAGGCTAGGTATGAGTTGGTAGGTAGTATTTTAAGTTTATTATATATATGTTTTTATTAATTAGGTTGGTAGGTTAGGGAGGTAGGTGAATATGTTAGGTGGGTACATAAATATCTAACAAGGTAGGTAGGTAGGTATGTAAAACCTAAAGGGATCTTATTTTAATTTATGATTAAAATTTTTATTATACACATCTACTTATATAATTTGCAACATTGGAAATAAAAACAAAAGATATGGGATAAATTGTTTTAATCCCAAACCAGTTTATCACTAGGTTGTGATTATAAAATTTATCCCATATTTTTTATCCTCCACTTCAATATTGTAAACTTTGTAAAGAAGTGCATTTGAAACATTGAAAACACACAAACAACATTAAAAAGAACATGTCATTTGGGATGAACCATAAAAAGGCTTGACCTTAAAATCTAAACATAAAATTAAATTAAAAAATCTATTTACTTATATACTCCCTACCTACTTGTTTATTTACCTATTGACCAATCTATCTACCTATGTACCTTTTATTTGTATACCTACCTACATAAATTGAAATTTTTAATTTTTTTAATACCATATGGCATATTTTGATTATGCCAAGTGGCAAATTTTGATTGCACCAAATGAAAATATGTGAATGGGCTACATTTTGGTTGCAAAAATGGGGATTAATTGCAAATTGTGTACAAATGGTCAACATATGAAATTGTTTATGTTGAATGTATACATCATCCATGTAAAATGTGATGAGTAATCATTTGCAACTAGTCATTATGTGATTCCACTTATGCAACTAATGGAAATTTAGTGACATGTATTGATTACAATTTATTTATAATCATAAATTAACATTTTTCTTTTAGTTAGTTATCTCAAGGCATAACCCATCAACAAATATCAACTAAATTGGGAAATGTATCTTAAAGCATACCCAATCAAAACAAACCATGACCAATTGTTCAAATAATGATAGCAAATTGTTAAACATTTTAAATTGTTTCATCATTGAACTAATTTACATTTTGGGAATTCCATCATAATGCCCACATGCACAATATTTAAACCTTTTCACTTTAAAGCACACTGAAAATAAACAAAATTCAACTACTAGATCAATTTTATTTGCTACCACCAATGTTGCTTCAATATTCTTCAAATGGATTAAAATTAATAATCATTTTTTCGTTATCTTCAACAAAACAATCTTCAATTTCCAAGTATTTTTTAATTAATTTGAATTGTAAAGCATTTGAACACCTAGAAGTGGGATCTTGCTTTGGCTAATTCTTATTGCCATATTAAAGATCTTTTCAATTTTGATATGGGATCCTACAATGCCCATGAATTGACATGCAAGAAATGCAATGTTTGGTAATCGCCCCTCATGTTTTGTTAACCAAATCAAAAGATTAAATGGGGCAATTGGCATAGGAATCCTTTTAAACAAATGTAATTCTACTTTTAAAGACCCCAATACATCTTCTTCATATGAAGCCAAACATCCAAAGACACCCAACCTAAGTGCAACAATAACAATAGGTTCAATAACAAGAACAATTGATGTTAGCTTATTATAAATAATCATCAAAAAAGGCATCAAATTTTCACAATCATAAACTATGGTAATACGTGTGGTTGTATCAAAGCCCACAATATCTATAATAAGTTATAGGTTTTTAAATCAAGTGGGTCTACCATAAGCACAAACATGTTATGTGTATTCATTGGTTGATAGGATGAGACAAAACCCATAAATGGCTCTACCACATTCAAAACTTCATATCTCGTGTAATTGTTAAGATGCAAAAGTTCAAATTCAAAATCTTTAAGTTGTAATCAACATTAACAAAAAATAAATAAAAAACATACCAATTTGGAAACAAAAGGTCATCAATTTAAGAATTCACATGTAATCTGCATAAGACACATACCTACATTATTTCAACTCAATGAAAGTTCATGTTGTACATCATACAACACATATCGATAGTTGTAGAAATTGCATTAGATAATAATTAGCACCCATGAGATTGATTCAAAACACATTGTGTGACCACATGAATCAAAATCCCACTAATTTTGTGTGCCACAATCCATGTTTGTGGATTAGGAATTTTGCTTTGCAAGGTAATGGTTTGTTGCAAATAACATAGATTGATGACATCCTTGAATTCCAAAGTTTCTTTGAAAAGAATGACTTTAGATGCAAATAGAATCTTGACATAAGTTTTTAGCTTTCAAGGGCGAAAAGATGCATCTCTACAAGTTTTTTGCCCACTTTTTTTTGTCCATGTAATGGTCTTTTGAAGAGGAGATTATGGTTCATTAATTGAAACCTTTTTCATTCCAACACACTTTTAAATCATTAGTAACATATTAACAACATTTGGACATTGCATGCCCATAACATGTGGCAAAATAAGGCATTGTTAACATGAATGAAGTGTATGACACTATGCTTGTCATCGCAATTGTGAAGGTGTTCAAATTGGCACCTTTGTCTTTCACATATGATATGACCTTGTCACATAAACCAAATTGAGCAAGTAAGTCTTTCAACTATATAACCATGGTAGCCCATAAAGTTTCATGAACTTAAAAAATGCCTATTGTTACATTTCCAAAGGTCAAAAATGACAATGATTATTGTAGTTTCAACAAAGGCAAGAAGAACACGTCATTCCATGATCTTTTTGACCATGTTAGGGATTACTTCATTTCAAAAAGTCATTTGCTTGAAAACACAACTTGACCACATTGCCAAAAGACTAATCTTCTAAGCCATATGTTCATGGTAAAATTCAAAGGTCAATACCCTTTAGTAATGTACAAAGTCAAGTCCTCAAGAAATATTTTTTTGAATAGGGTCAACTTATTTGTAAAGCACACCATTGTTAAAGAAATTAACAATAGAGGTTGCAATTAGTTTTTTCCTTTTCTTGCAAGGTTGTTGAAGATTAAGAGCTACATTGGAAGCACCTTTTTTTGTTTTGTAAAGAACCAACACCTATGAGTGTTATGAGGTAACATGTCTAGTCATGTTAGTTGTGTTGTGGTCCTTGTTGTACATAAGTAACCTTTTCTTGTCATGGATATTTTTTTGTGCAACATAATCAAATTTTTGGTAGACATTGTGACATATTACGCATTTCATTTGTTGAAATTTTCTAAAAATCACAAAAAGAACAAAATCATTGAATTTGAAAAATGTCCATGTACTTGTTATCATATTCCAAACAAGCCAAAACCTTTTGTTTACTTATAATTGGAAAACTTGTTAATGTTGATGTTCTTGTGCTACTTGAATCTCTTCAGTTGTCTTTATTTCTTTAGTTAATGCAATTATTATTTCACATTCCACCCCACATTTAACAACAAAATTATCATAATCAGTAACCAACAAAGGGGAGTTTGTTGGTTTTTTTTTCATTTTCACAAAACTTGCACCATCCAATTCAAATTCATTAATATGCAATAAAACAATACAACTCGTAAAAAACAACATAGTGTAATGTTTGTATGCATTTGATGTGAATCTTTGACAAAACAAAAAACTTTTGGTTTGCTTACACCTATTTTGCTTGAACCCAACACAACAAAACAAAATATGCATGAGCTAGAGGTCATTTTTATGAATAGAACACAACAAATATTTGACCCACCTTCATCACAAGTAATATAATACAACAACCACCTGATTGCCTTCAAAAGTAAAAGCACATGAAAGCTCAAGTGATTGTATTTCAACAAATCAAGTTTTTTTTTAGGGTTTTGACAAAACAAAGCTCCTTTAAGAATGTAGCAAAAAAAAAAGACCTCTTCCATAAGCAAAAAAACACAAGAGTTCATTTGATTATAAATTAGCAAAACAAGTTCCATTTTAAGATTTTGAAAAAAGAAAATTTTCTTCCAACAAAACTTGACAATCATAGAATGAATGCGCAAAGCTCACAATTCACACCCACATTTTGAATTTGTAATACATTAAAAGGAAAGATGGCTTGCTTGAAGCTTGTTTTCTCACATACAAAGATCATAAAAATCACGTACTACTTGCATCAATGCAAACATCAAGATAGTGGTGACAACAACAAAAGAATCAACCCACCAAAGTTGGCGTTTCTTATTCTCTTGTCAATTGTCACATCTTTTTCTTGCTATGTGATTCAACGCACAACTTTTGATTCTCAACCGCTATATTGAAAGCTCTTTGTAACCCTAACTTTTAATGCCTTGTTGATGTAAACTCTACACAAAAAACCCAACTAAACATGAGCATCTCATGGGCATTAGAAAAGAGAAACCCAACTTAATATCAACACCACTTGTGTATGGGTGAAATGAAAGCCCGCCTAAATAGGACTTTATGTATTTTCTTTTGTGTAATTGCCCACCAATCAGGGCATCTAATACTTGTATCTATGGCTAGGTTCATATTCAACCCCAACCTCTACACCCACCCAAACAATGGTAACAGCCTTCCCCTTCATAAGTCTAATATCCTCACTAGTCATATATAATAGTAGTATGATCTCCCCCGCTCCTTAATGACTTGTGATCTACCAATGTTTGGTCTTACATTAGGAGGTTCACTTCATGCATTGCCTTGGGTAAGGTTGACAAGTTTGGGACATTCCCAAATACCTCCCCCCCCCACTCTCAAGCTTTATTGTACACATTCCCAACTTAATGCAAGTGCCCCAAAAGAATAAATTCTTCCAAACCATCCCTTACACCCAAACCCCTTTCATTTTGCAACAACTTATGATATTCCACTCTATCATGGGCATTCTCACAAAGGAATAAATGGTGCTAATTCCTCTTGTGGATGATCACCAATGTGGCTAGCTAACTACATCACAAAATTGCAAAAGAACAAGAACCCCGATGTAAACCCTACTACACTTGAGAGTTAATGAATTCATATTGGGGAGTGAATCATGGTAACTTAGTCATTGCTATTCATGGCGAAGACAATGACGGCTATGATTTTGATTCCTTATGATGATGATGATGACGGTTTGATACCTTTGTGAGCAAACACTCGCTCACTCACTCATAAGATGTTATGACTACATCATTGATGTCCTTGTTAGTTTTGGTTTTGGCTTCAATTGACACAAAATGTCATTGGTGTTGTTATTGCGGAGTTTCTCTCTACACTCTCATAGATTTTTATTTTTTTTAATACCTTAGTAGTAGTAGTACTACTACTACCTCAATAGCTTAGACACATGTTTGTTGAATAATTAAATTTCATTTTGAAATTTTCATTTCAATAGATAGAATATTCTTGAGGATTTCAATATTTTTGTCCTTCACAAAAATTTTATGTTTTATTTGGAAATTTCAACATTTCTAAAAATAATATAATTGTTTAGTGTGGAAGTTGCCAAGGGTTTAGGGTTTAGGGTTTAGGGTTTATAGGGTAAGGGTACATACATACACTTGAGGGGGTTGTGATGATCATCACATGTGCCTTGACTTTTGGTTCCAATGCACAGTAAAAGAAAGCCCTTTTGAGTGCAAGCTCTTTATTAAGAGGAGGTACACTAGTGCATTATCTATCTTCAGACTTCGCATTTCTAGCTTTCATCTTCACACAAGAAAGACATGTTTGCTTAGATCCTCACATTTTTTTGGGTACTGAGGGAGCAGAATTCCCGAGCTAAAAAGTGCAACCTGCATGTCACAAATTTACATCATCTCTGGAGTCTGTACATGTCCCCCACCCCATGGCAGGATGAGTAGAGTAAAAATTTCAGGCCAGCTAAAAGTGCAACAACAACCTGCTGCATTGCATGGTCCCAAATTACATCTCTCTCTGTACATGACCACCCCATTCATAGATTGTCAGCAACACTTCTTAAATTTTGTACAGTTGGGTGTTGTTGATATACCATGTATGCAAAGAAAAAGTCGGCAATAAGCAGTTTGAAGGTAAACCATTTGTGTCAGATCCAGCCAACATGAAATGAAAAAAAACATGACAAGACTGGGTTTTGAGTGCCTGTCATTCTTCCTTCAGCAGAAGAAGTGTTATTACCATCAAAAGTGTTTGAAAGTATCATATACCCATCACATTTCATTTTGTCAGTTGCAAGCTGGACAAGGGTGCTCAATGGACCTGAATGGCAATGACTGACTCTGGCCACAAAATCCCCGAGGACTTACTTCATTGAGAATTTCATCATGAATGGCAATGACTAGCTTGGGACACAAATTCCCAATGACACGAACAGTTGGTCCAGAAGCAATAGGAAAAACTCAGATCAGCATTGGTGCAGATTTCAAAGTCATTTAATTAATACTTCCACCCTCGCCAAAGAGCTTGATTTCGTGGAAGTGGTGTATGTTTTTGTTGTGCACGTGTGATGACAACTTTTGACACCTTTTGACAATGGAGAACCTTTCCCAAGTTTTGTTAACATTTTGGCAAAGCTTGGCAACATCCTTTGAATGTGAAGAAAACAGTTGATGTGCGAGAAACAAGGTGAACACCATCTCAAAATTTGAGAGAAGAGGAGGGCAACAGCAGATACGTGATGAGGGAGGCAGCAAAAAGCAAAAATCATACAATTGAGAACTGAGAACTGAATTCCAGCCCCCTCACACAGCATCTGATGACAGGAGTGGTGACAACCCAAAAAACAGAAAGTAACCAATTTACTCTTAAAACATATTATAAAATTGGACATAGAGTACAAGAGATGCTGCATCTGGACCTTTTTTCCAGTGTTTCAAATGTTTGCATTTTTCCAGTGTTTACAGGCCCGCCTGGAGAGTCTTCTTGCCCACAAAAGAGAGAGAGTTTTATGTTTTACATGGCATCTCCTGATCACACATTCAGGAAAAAACAAGGGCAATTTTTTTTGTCATCAGTGTTCACCAACTCCTTAGAGCTTCAAATCCTAAACAACTTCATCAGGATTTCAAAGATGGATAATTTGTGCATATCAGCTGTTGCTGACCCCATTTATCCCAGCTCAATAACAGGACTAGAAATCTCTCGCTTCTTCAACAGATTGTTGTTGCAATGTTCCAAAAACACAGCTGATGATGCCAAGATTGCTGAGAAACTCTTGAAGAATACTTGACTGTTTCAAATTTCCTTTTTGAAGGGTGTTTGTTGCACACCTTAACCCTCCAAACTCATACAGATGCACCTTTGGAAAAATTCAACAGTAACTGCCAACAACTTCTTTTGCCATAGACATCACCATCATCATCATCACTACTCACGCTCGCTTGCACTTTATTGCGAGCTCCTTTCTTTCCTCTCTAATCTCCAAATTTCCAACCAGATGTTGCTTACGGACCAGACCCCCCACTCCCCTTTCATATCCATAAGTTTACCCCTCCATGAAAGTTTTCACAAAGTCTCTTTCTTCAAGAACCCATGTCTCACCAGTTCACCACTATCTGCAAGATCAGACTAGTAGACAACAACAGTACATTACAGACAATCTGCTGTTTTGAGAAAGCCCCAGAGAATTTTGCAGCTCTGAACAAAACGCCTAACATGCTAGCTAGCTGGCAGATTCATCAAGTTTGTTTTTTTACAACACTAGTTTGAAGTATCTAGTAGTTTCATGGATTGAAGAAGACCTCATGAAAAGCCCAAAGAAATCAACCCTCCATATTGAGAGAATCATGGTTGAGTGCCACCCACATCATCTTCCAAGCATGGGCGTGTGAAAGTCCTCCGCCACCAGACCTCGAAAGCTTTCTGCAGGTTTGGGCAATCATCACCAGAGGTAGAGAAGCGATCGAACCAGGAGAGAAGAATGGTTTGCTGCTGTTTCATGGAGAGGGTAAGAATTGTTTGACTGATTCCTTCCTCCACCACCTTCTTGTCCAGATTGCGGCAACATCTTTGCATCCATCCAAAGTCCTCTACCAAAGGTTGCAACCATGTCTGCAACAACAGGAACCGCACATCCTTTGGAGATAGCACCTGTTATGCATCCATCCCAGTGCACACACCCATTAGTCAAGAAGATTTGTTAGCATCACTGCAAGTGGTGATGCTTTTGTAGTAACTTTGGTTTCAACTTTGATACTCCTTTCTTTCTCAGGTATACAAGTACCCACAAGAAATTGCACAAAAGAAATTGCTTCTTACTGTTCAAGGAAGACAGTCTTGGAAGCCCACCAACCCAATGACAAAAAAATCACAACTGGATGACCAAAGTTACCTGTCCCTTGCCAATAGCAATACAGAGGCGAGCTGTGAGGCGGCTGACTTCATAACGGAACATGACAGGGACTTGTGTGTGCAAGGCTGCAAGCTCGGCTTGGTGAGCCCACATACGGATGAAGTCATCAGCAATGCGACGGTCTATAAGAATATCAACCAACCAATGCAGGTTGTCTGCATGGCGAGCGATTTCAAGCAGCATTCCTCGATCCTCACCACCTTTCGCCTGCAACCAAAGAAAAAACAGAAGAAACAAAGCATTATATCAAATCACCTCATTCCATAAAATACAAGATTGGAGGTCAGGGATGTGATAGTTACTGGCTCCTGGGATGGATGGATGTCAATCAAACAAATGTTGTAGAAAACCAATGTTCCCATATAACCAAAGAATCCTGGAACTGAGAGTCACATGATGGAAAGAGATGGTGAACAATAATAATACCTGCATGAAGAGGTGAAGCAGAGAATCAAGGCAACCATGACAAGCTCGATACAAGCTCTCTTTGCTTACATCGACCGTTGTGTTGTTCTGGGTGACATTCTCCCGCAACATTCGAGAGACAAGTGCCTTCATTTCTCTTCGGGCTTTATCATCCGTTCCTTTTGTTGTTGTTGTTGCAATACCAACCAAAACGAAAACAAATGACTCAACACATCAAGTGCACAACAAAAGCTTGACATGCCATTACCATCAAATCATGTAGTCCTTTCTATCTCCAGACCCTAATGTAGGCATTTGGGAGGGGAGTGACAGGTGTGCTTTTTTACCTTTGGTGACAGCGTGCAGCAGACGAACAAGCACATCTTCCGAGTTGGATGAGTCAAGTCCAGAACAGCGTTTCATGACATCTGCAGCAACACCCACACTCTCCAACTGCAGTTGACCTAAAAGAGCTGTCACCTTTGCTTCTTCATCCTCTGCCCATGGAACAGCTTCTAGGTATTCCAGGCATGCAAACACACCACCTTCAAAGATAATGTGGGCTGATAGCTGGATGGCAAAAAAACACACACCCCCACCCACCCACCGAGAAAAAACAATACGTCAGAACCATCAACTGCAAAGAATCAATCCTTCCTTCATGAAAACCTTCAGTTGAAGAAGATGACTTCTTTGCACTCTGTTGCAAACTACTGCAATTGGGTACCTTGAAGATGTCAATAACAAGAGGATGTCAAGGAATGAGGATTGGGTACCTTGAGGATGTCAAGAACACGAGGGACATTCTCCTTCATAAGACTGCGCTTGATATCCTGGCAATACATGAGTCGAAGCGTTTCCAAGTAGATTTCAATGTCATCAATGTCAGTGATTTCAATCAGATTTGGGTTCAAGCGTTGCTGTTGCTGTTGCTGTTGCTGCTGCTGCTTGATGGGCCAGCCACAATCCGAAAGCTTTGCTGCAAAGAATCGGCTGTGTGTGACTAGGATATGGCGGTGCACACTGATGGTGATGCTGTAACCCTCCCTGTTGTTCAATGTCAGCTGCAAATCACTCGTACTTGCATCATTGAACTGGTTTCCTGGACTGCTGCTGCAACCTGTTGCTCATGTTGCACAGCAAGCGTATATTGGCAGAGAGAGAGATGGCAGCGGATGATACCCCACACCCATGCAGCAAACACACACACACACACATGGAAACAGATTCAGTTTCTCTCTGCACCAACTGCATTCTTGGGAAACACCATGACCACCACCCAAAATGTCATCTCTCTTTGACGCAATGGGTCAGGGATCTGATAAGCTTGGAGCTGGTGCAAACTGTTTTTGAAGTTCTGCAGAGGTTGCAGAGGAGGAGTATTGGCAGGTGCTCTCTATCTAGAGCTGAGTTTGTTATTGCTTCTTCTTCAGGCAGTGAGGGAGAAGGAGAAGGAGAGGGGAAGAGTATGATCTTCTTCACTGCAGTGCTTCCTACCTGCGAGGATGGCCTTCATCTTCTCCTGGAAGGTGAGCTGCTGGCTGAGGGAGATGGTGTGCAAGGTCATGGGTTTGGGTCCTCCTCCGCCTTGCACTTCTTGCTGCTGCTCATGGCTCATCATCTCGAACAGAGTGGGTGAAGCTTTGATAGACTTGGACTCCACAGGTGGGGAGCTCGACACTCCCATATTGTTCTGCAGTTTCTCGCTGGAGAGATGGTGGAGGTGGTAGCTGCTAGACATGGAGAACACGGCGGCTGGAGGCATGGTTGCAACAACTGCAGCAGCAGCAGCAGCTTGTGGCGGGGGAACAACGTCTACAAGCGGAGAGACCTTCCCCGGCGACAAGCGAGGACGGAAAGGCGAACCTCCCGGCGTCACTGACCGCTCGAAGCTCTTCACAAGCGCGCTTATATCCCCGCTCTTCATCTCTCCGGATTTGTCTTTCTTGGCGGCACGCGAGCTGGTACGCGAGGACGGAGGTGGAGGCGACAATGCCCCCGACCTCGTCACGCATCCGCACCAGCTACCAGAGATGAGTCCTTCGGTGGTGGAGGAGTACGCTGCTGCTGCTGCTGTGCTGATACCTGCACCGCTGCTACTATCGACCAAGGCAGCAGCAGCAGACGAAGCTGTTCTCGAGCTGTCGCGCCCCCTACTAGACATGCTGCGACCTATTCTCCACTGACTCTCTGCAGCTGCTGCAGGCGCTCCGCTAACATCCAAAACTCCCGAGTTGATGTGAGCTCCCACTGCCGGTCGCTGATTCCTTCGCGCTGCTGCACTAGTTGCAGGAGCTCTAGATACTGCCATGAGATTAATACAGTTCGCGATTACCAAGCTCAATACTCAACTGATGACTACTCCTCGTCCTTGTTCTCCTCCTCAAGAAGCTCTTCGACTCAGCTCACCACCACCACGACAACTGCAGCAGCTAAACCCCATTACGTCTAGTCCCACTAGCTAGCTGCTGGAACAACTTCTCAATCGTCTTCCGCTCTTGCTGCTGCAGGCTACAACTCCTCGTCCTCGTCCTCGTCCTCCACCTCCTCCTCTAGCAACTGACCCCAACATCATCAAGTAGCTACTACTCTCACTCTTGTTACTGCAAACTTTGACAAAACAAATTGCAGCTACTTACTCCACTCCCAGTTCGTTCTTGCCCACCCCATTACCATAAGTGTTGTCTGCATCCTCTACAACACCAGCTACCACAACACATCAATCTTGCACCAATAGCTACTACATTTGCAGCTCCTTCAACACTAGCACTAGCTGCTTAATATACACTTCCTTGTACAACTTCTAACTCCAGCTTCAACCCACTAATGTTCCCAGCTTCTGCTGCTGCTAGCTGTTGCTAGTGACTAGCTAGCTTGCTTGCTAGTCATGAGAACTAGCTCTTCTACTACTACTACTACTACTACTACTACTGCAGCGACTAGTCTCAGTCTCTCTAGGGAGCAGCTGCTGGCCGATCAGGCTGCAGGTCAGCACCAGCAGCAAGCCAGGGATACAATGTCGAAGCTGGTACGAGCTCCATGCCGGCACCATAGCTTTATACTACGGAGAGGAAACAAACAAACTCATAAAGGGGGGAAAAAAACAAAACAAATAAAAAAAAACTAGAGGAATCACAGAGAGAGAGAGAGAGAGAGAGAAGCTGAGGGTTGTTTGATTTCTAGTGTACCCAAATTTCAGTGCGGAGAGTAAAACTCTTGAGGTTCTACAGCTCTCGCTCTCTTTCTCTCATGTCTACTGGACTCTCTCTCTCATTGTTTGTCCTACTCTTTGCTAGTCTCCACCAGAGTACTACTACTCGAGAGAGTGAGTTCTTGTCGATTCTTGCGAGAGCGCTCTCTCTCTCTCTCTCTCTCTCTCTCTCTCTCCGTGTCTGTGCGTGTCTGTCTTGTGCGGGGTTCTTGTCTGCTGTCGCCACGCTCGAGTGCTTGTGGACTTGTGCTTGAGTGTGCTGGGACCTTGAGTGTCCACTACCTACCTACCTACCTACCTACTTACTTACCTACCTGCCTTATGAAGGGGGCCTTGTGTCCTGTACCTACCTACCTAGTGAAGTGGGCCTTGTGACCAGAACCTAATACCTACCTACCTACCTACCTAGTGAAGTGGGCCTTGTGACCAGATCCTAATACGTACCTAGTTGGTGATGGAGTCATTGTGTCCAGTACCTACTACCTACCTAGTGAAGGGGGCCTTATGTCGAGTGCCTAATACCTACCTAGCTAGTAATGGAGGCCTTGTGTTCAGTACCAACCTACCTAGTGAAGGGGTGCCTTGTGTCGAGAACCTAATAGGTAGGTAGGTAGGTAGGTAGGTAGGTAGGTAGCTTAGTAAGCTAGGGATGAGAGTTTGAGTCACTGTGTAGGCGGAAAAGAAATGGAGGAAAAAGAAGAACAAGAGAGCAAAAGAAATGCCAGAGAGCCAGCAATCACGAGTTGACGGAAGAGGGGAAATAAAGTTTAATGATTAGGAAAGTAAATTAATAGTAATAAATAATAATAATAATTTATAATTTAATAATAAATAATAAATAATAAATAATAATAATAGGTAATAAGGATGAGTGTGCCAGGACTGCAGACTGATGAGGTCTGGAAGTTATAAGGAAATTCCCACAGAGGGGATTGGGGGGGGGAGGGGGGGGTGAAACTTAGGTAATTTCTTCACAAGGGTATACTTTCAAGTCCAGGAACATGTGTGAAGTTTTATTTTTATTTTTATTTTTATTTTTAAAAAATTAGTGTAATGAGATTAAGTAATTTTCCATTTTTTGAAAGTAAATAAGTGAGCTTGTTTATTTATTTATTTATTTATTTATTTATTTCCCTTTCTTAAATGGCCCCTTCTTGCCCCTTTTTTCTTGGGGTTTTTTTGGTTATTTTCTCTATTTTTGAGCCCTCTTTGTATAGAGAGTTGCATATGTGTAAAAGGGGCATGTTGTTGTTGTTGAAATTCTCCTCTCTTCGTATTTATTTATTTATTGTTTGTTTGTTTGATTGTTTGTTGTTGCACACCGAAGTTTTTTCAATTTTTTGAAATAGCCGAGGTGGTGATCATTGATAAGCTAATTTAGCCAAAGTTGGCTATCTTAAAATATATATGAAAGGGAAAAAAAAAAAATTCCAGCCCAATACATTTTTGGCTGCCTAATTGAACCATGTTATTAATCTGGCAAAAAATTAGATTTTTTCAATTTTTGGCAATTTAAAAAAAACCATGGAAGTTGTGAATTTTTTTTAAAAAATTCAGAACAATTTGAAATTTTGCCCTTGGATTTTTAAAAAAAAAATTATTACACACCCAAACTTGGGGAAAAGTTACACACACACACACACACACACATATGTAAAAGGGGGGAGATTTTCTTTGTTTTAATTTTTATCCATCAAAATGTTCATGGAAAATCTATTACCTACACAAACAACAAGAACAACCTTCTCAAAAAATATATTATTTATTTATTTATTTATTTAGTTAATGACACAAATAGACAGAATCCATTGCAAAGAGGAAAGGAATACAATAGTTTGTGCAACCCTCTAGTCTCAAATTTTGGGTAGGCATTACACCCCCCTTCCCCACCTAGCCTACATTAGATTGTAGGGGCCTAGAATGTATAGGGTTTAGGGTTTAGGGTTTAGTATGACACCCCCCCCCCAAGATTTTGTTGAGGAGGAGAATTTGAGGAAGCTACCTTCTTCTAGGTTTAGAAGATTTGGCACTACACCTTAGAAGCTCTTCTTCCACCACCTTTAGCCTACTTTTACTTACTAGGGTTTAGGGTTTAGGGTTTAGGGTTTCACCTAGTCTTTGGAAGAAAAGCCAGGATTCCATGTCCTCCAGGTTCTGCCCCAGGGGAATGGGGCAAGTAGTAGAAACCCAAAAAAAAGGCCTAGCCAGGCTAGTTAGTTGCTAGGTGCACATGGGGAGTTTTTGCTTGTGTGCAAATCTCCAGAATTTTTCACCACCTTGAATTTCACATATGAAGTACAAAGTACTAGTTTACTTTCACAAATGGATAATTTTGTTATAAAAAAATCCACATGCTTATTTTATTGGGAATGAAAATTAGTATTTAACATATAATAAGCTAGGAAGAGTTTTGTAAGTAAATTATTATTATTATTATTATTATTATTATTTTGGGTGGTTATAAATTTACAAAATTGGGCACTACTTGTCAAGGCATGATTTGGGAATGCACATGGGAATCATGAGATTTTCTTCTTTTGCATTCCCTAACCTTTTTCTTTTACTCATATTGAATTATTCCTTAAGTGAGATAGAACACTTTATACACTTAAATGAAAAAGGGAACTTGCTTGGGCAAATTTTTTTTATATAATCTCTTGATGATATATATATATATATATATATATATATGCAATTTCATTGAAAAACAATGGTGGTGGCGATCAAGGTTTTTTTTTTCAAAATAAAAATTGCAATATAGACACATTGGTGATCATCCACAAGAGGAATTAGCCAAATTTGATTACATGAAAGTAGAAAAATTGTAAGAATTGTACTATATTTTGGCAACCTATTATCAAAATATGGCACTTTCAAAAGAAAATTTCCCTCTAAATCTTGTGACTTTTGCACATCTTTTTCACAATTTTTATTTATATTTATTTATTTATTTATTTATTTGTGTGTAGGATGAGTGGCACTTGAATTTTTCGGTTAGCAAGTGGCAAAATTTCACCAAAAATTAAGAAAATGGACATGAATTGACTTTTTTTTATTGTGATACTAAAGGACTTGAGTGCTGTTGGGATTCACTCTTCAGTCATTCAGAGGAGTGTAATTATTAGCTCTCTCAAGTCTCAAGTCTCAACCCAGCCAGCCTACTTACTACCCACCTAGCCTATCTATTGTGCTTTGCTCTTGAATGATGAGTAAAAGCACCAACATGTTCAAAATCCTTATGAAAGTAGGGGGCCTGTTGAGTGTGTGTGTGTGTGTGTGTTTTGTAGCTCGGAACTTGTGTTTTGTCACATCCCCTTTTAAAAGTCTTGTCGCCATGTAATGAGAGACACACACACACAGAGTCCTTGCATTCCTTACTTGCTGGGGTAATTCTCATCATCACGTACCTACATACTGCCTACAATTTGCTCATGGCGAGAAATTATGTAAGTGTAAGGTAAAGTCACGTACCTACTACCTCTACAATCGCTCATGGCAAGAAATTATGTGAAGTGTAAAGGTAAAACACGAAGGCAAGGGCATTATCAAAATAAGGGCTCACTTTATGTTGCCCAATTTCAGTAATGCTTTTTTCACTCGTTTGCTTTATCAAGTGTAAGGAGCAATCTCATTTTTTTTTAAAAATTTATTTATATAATTTTTTTAATTTTTAATTTTTTTGTGAAGTACCCTTTGGTGAAAAAGCATAAGTTAATGACTCTGTGTGTGTGTGTGTGTGTATTCATGTGTTAAACTTGCATGGTTGTGTATGAATTATTTAGGAAGAAAGTTGAAAAGACAGGATGCAACAAGACATACATAACCCAAACTTTGCAAGTATTGTTTTACCTAGAATACTTGAAGTAGGGCCAAAAAGGAGCCAAACCCACTGGCTGTTTGCATGCCGCACATAGCGGCATGCAAACAGCCAGTTTATCAATGTAGAATTGTCAATAATAGAATCCAATTCAATACATGCTTGAAAATAGGGCATTTGTTTGTTTTTCTTCAGTGGCAGATGGCCCTGCTGAAAATCTGGCACCATTCCATCATATACATGTGGAAGAGGCATTGTTTCACCTCTCAAAAAAAGTTCAGTCACAACATGATCACCAAAACCCATAAATGAACCTTCGAGTTCTAGAGTTGTTGTTGTAGATGTAGATTGTGTGGAATCTCAAATGATCCTTGATATGTATGTATTCACGCCAAACACAACTTGGAAAACATTCATTAGCTCTCTGCTGCACTAGACTAGACTAGACTAGGTACCTTATCAGCAAACTAAAATTAAGAAAATAAGAGTAGAGCATTTATAGTACGGAACCAAACCCCACTACTACAACTCCTCCGCAAGCAAAAATCCATTTAGAAAATGTACAAATGCCAGACAAACTCCAGAGGTTGTACCATTGAAGAAAAAGCCTACAACAAAGGTACAAAGATATATGTATGTAAGCTTTGCTTTTCGATAGATAGATTGATGACCAACCCAAGGAGCCAAGAGTATGAAGACATGAGAAGAAGATGGATTGAGAGAAAGTATTGGAGTGGCCTCAATTATGAGGGGCCTTCTTTCCAGAGAGATCCATTCAAAGTGCTCAGTCCTCAAAGCTCTCACAACCCAACATGGAAAATCCCGCATAAGTTGAAAAAACCAAATACAACACATACCAAATGTTTCATTCAACTGTTTGAGGTCAAATTTTTGTGCCAGAAAAAATAACAATGTACCCACTCATGTACCCACTCTAAGCAAGCAACAAAACAAAGTGGCAACTCGTATTACATGGAACGGTTCTCTAACTAAGTTGGTAACAACAACTTGTTTTTTTGTGGCCAAGTTTTGCCATTTTTCAGGGTTTTGAATTTAGTCAGAATTGTATAATTTGGCTCTATCTTCTTGTCGGGTAGAGTGACAGTGTTGGCGGCAGTTCTTTACTTTTTATGAAGAACCTGCAGTTCCAGTTTATTTCTGAAAAATAAATTGGAATTTGGTTTCAGGTTCACTTTGTAAAGAAAATGATTTTATTTTATTTATTAAATTTTTGATTCTGGCAATTCTGAAAGTCAGTCTTGGTTTGGATCCAGGAGCTCTTGCCTAATGGAACTGAAATTCATGGTTCTTAGTTCTTACCCGCCAAAGCAAGTGCCCACCCAACCTCTGGTGATCACCACTTCCATTATATAAAAAGTTTGCAAAAGAAAAACATTCATAAACATCATCTAGTCTAGTTTTTTTTGAAAAACATTCATAAACATCATCTAGTCTAGTTTTTTTTTTTTTTTTGTTTTTTAGTT
>Ga0116227_10005701_pt1 | contig 26009 bp, 23 predicted proteins | sample S1TSphgellanicum_FD_89693 | JGI IMG/M metagenome (GOLD analysis project Ga0116227, IMG submission 89693) | Host-associated microbial communities from peat moss isolated from Minnesota, USA - S1T2_Fb - Sphagnum magellanicum MG | ecosystem: Host-associated > Plants > Peat moss > Unclassified...
ACGTGGATTCCGAGTTCGCCGATCGAGTAGCCGATGTAGTCGCGCCAGAAATTATCGACGTTGGTCGTCTCCACGTTCGGGTCGGCATTCGTGTCGTAGGTTCCGAGGATCGCGCTGCCGTGCATCGCGAGCACCATCGCCGTTAAGAAGAATCCGAGGACACCGTACGCGTGGAACGGGTTCAGGTAGAAATTCATGTACTTGAAGCCGGTGTTGGAAACCCACGTCAAGTGGCCGGTGAAGCCGAGGTCGAAGCCTTCACACCAGCAGCCGAGGAGCAGCGGCCGGATGACTTCGAGAACGACGTACGCAGAGATCGCGAAGCTGAACATGATTGGCACGTGATAGCCCATGTCGAGCTTACGGCAGATCTCGACTTCGCGAAGCGCCCACGAAACGAAGGCGATGACCGCGCAAATGGTGATGACCTCCCAATTCCCACCCTGATAGAAGGGCGCGAAATGGAGGCCGTATTGTCGTAGCGGCGCGCCGATGGTGACGCGGAGAAGATCTCCGTCACCCTGCGCCGCGATCGATAACGCGATGACTGCGATACCGACGATCGTGGCGACGATCGTGATGACGCCGAAGATTCCGACGTAAAAACGACCGGCCCAAAAATCGAGCGGATCGTCGCCGAGAATGTCGGCGAGGAACGTCCCTCCGCGCTTGCGATAGACGCCTTCAAAACTGAGCATATGTGCCTCTCTATCCCAAACGTATGCGAAGGCGCGTTCCGCCGCCGCTCATCTCATCGAAGTCGCTCACGCCGAAGCGCGAACTACTTGGCTCCTGGCGCGGGCGCCGGGGCCGTCATGCTCGTCGCCGTCTGCGGGAAGATCCAGTTGTACTTCGGCGAGCTGAGGACGATGAAGTGGATCAGGAATGCGACCACCAGGCCTGCGGCCAGGTACGCGCCGAGAACGGCGCGGAAATTGTAATTCTTGCGAACAACCATTTTAGTTCGTCACTCCTACCACGGGCGCCAGAGCCACACAAAGATGTGGGCGATGACTGCGATGATGAAAAAGACCCAGGAGCCGTACACCGTCAGCGTGTGCTGCGTCCAGTCGCCATTGTCGAAAAACGGGCGGTAGACTTCGGGTACCTGATCGTTACCGATCTCGTAGACTCCGGCGGTCGCCGGTTCGATGCTTGCCATTTCGGCGTTCCCCCTCCACGTAGAACCGAGGAGCCTGTGTGTCTCGGAGTGGCTACCTCTCGGTAAGGATAGCAACCCGGGATCATCGTATGCTGTAGCCGCAGCTACCACCGCGACCCAGATCACCGAGGAACTAGGTATGATCGCCTCGCCGCCGCGCGAATTCTCTTATGAGCCGCTTCCCGGGCGGGTCGTCTTTGGGGCCGGCGCGCGGCACCGGCTGCCCGAGGAAGCCGATCGGGTCGGGATCCGGCGGATCCTCGTCCTCTCGACGCCGGAACAGCGCGATACGGCCGAAACCGTGGCGGCGTCGCTCGGCGACCGGGTGGCCGGCATCTTCCCGCGGGCGGTGATGCACGTCCCGATCGAGGTCGCGCACGAAGCGCGCGAAGAGGCGGCGCGACTCGGCGCCGACGGGTTCCTCGCGGTCGGCGGCGGCTCGACCGTCGGCCTCGCAAAGGCGATCGCCCTCGTCTCCGCACTCCCGATCGTCGCGGTCCCGACGACGTACGCCGGCTCCGAGATGACGCCGATCTTCGGCATCACCGAGGGCGGAATCAAAACGACGGGCCGCGACCCGCGCGTCCTCCCGCGCACGGTCATCTACGATCCGGAGCTCACGCTTTCGCTGCCGGCCTCGCTCAGCGCGGCGAGCGGCCTCAACGCCGTCGCGCACGCGGTCGAAGCGCTGTACGCCCCGGATGCGAACCCGATCGTCTCATTGATGGCGGCCGAGAGCATCGCGGCGTTCGCGACCGCGCTCCCGCAGGTCGTCCGCGACCCGAGCGACCTCGCGGCGCGCTCGGAGGCGCTCTACGGGGCGTGGCTCGCGGGCAGCGTCCTCGGGTCCGTCGGCATGGGCCTGCACCACAAACTCTGCCACACGCTCGGCGGTACGTTCAACCTCCCGCACGCGGAAACGCACGCCGTCGTCCTTCCCCACGCGATCGCGTACAACGCGCCGTTCGCGGCGAGCGCGCTCGCTCGCGCGGCCCGCGCCCTCGGCGTATCCGATGCGCGCGACGTCCCGGGCGCGCTCTACGATCTCGCGGTGGCGGTCGGCGCTCCGACCTCGCTCGCCGCGATCGGCATGCCGGCCGACGGCCTCGATCGCGCGGCCGAGATCGCGACGCGCAGTCCGTATCCGAACCCGCGTCCGCTCGAACACGACGCGATCCGGACGCTCCTACAGAATGCCTTCGACGGGACGCGCCCCGTCCGGTAAGGTTAGGGTCGCCGCCGCCTGCACGTGACGCAGTTCGTCGAGGCGCGCTTCCAGCTCGTCGACGCGCGATGCCTTCGCATCGATATCCGCACGGAGGCGCTCGGCGTCGAGCGCGTCGAGCGCGACGCTCGCGGCGCCGACGAGACGCTCGAGCTGCGCGACCTCCGATGGATCGACGTCGCTCCCATCCGGATGCCCGCCATAGAGAACGAGTCCGGCGAGCTCCGAGCGCGAATTGATCGGGATGCCGACGAGCGGAGCGTGCGCCCGTTTGGGCACGTCGTCGCGACGCCACGGTAGCTCTGCGAGATCGACCGGCCGTTTGCGCGACCGCAGCGCGAGCACGAGGAGGTCTTCATCGTCGAGCGATGCGTTTTGCGCGTCGCTCCAACCGTACGACGCCGTTCGAACGAACGCGGCGTCGGCGTTCTCTTCCACGCGCCGATAGACCGCGGCCGACGTAAGGCCGAAGGCATCGACGACTTCGCCCACGAGCGCGCGCTCGATGAGCGGCAGCGAGCGCGCGTCCGGCAGATCGCGCGCGAGCCGCGCGAGGCGCGCTTCGGCCGCGCGACGCTTTCGAAAGAAGACTGCCTCGACCACACGCTCGGTGCGCGCGTGGAGGAAATCGAATGCGAACGCGATCGAAATCGCGATCGCAGCTTCGGCGAAGCGAGAGAGCCGAAGTTCTTCGAGCGTGGTTCCGAAGAGCCAATCGAGGAGGCCGAATACGCCGGCGAGCATCGTGGTGAGCGCGGCATACACGAGCGCGCGGCCGATCACGAAATCGATATCGAGAACGCGATGGCGTACGACGGCGTGTGCGACCGTGAGCGGCAACAGGACGTTGAGCGACACGAGCACGTTCGTGACCCAGAGCGGCGGAGCGATCGGAATCAACGAGCTGAAAAGCAGCGTCGTACCGAGATAATTCGTTGCGAGTCCGAGCACGAATCCGGCGATCACCCAACGCAACCGTTCGCGTTCCTCACGCGCGATCCGGGTGTACGAATCGAAGATGATGAAGATCGCGAGCGCGTACGTCGCGCCGAACGCGAGCTGAAGCAAGCGGTTCTCGACGCTGGCCGGCGTCGCGTAGATGATGTTCGCGATGTCCGGATACGCCGTCATCATCGCGAGCACGAGGAAGACCGCCGGTAAACTCTGCAGCACGCGCGCGCGCCACGGGATCGCGAACGGCCGCGGAAACTCGAGGGCGAACACGACGAGTCCGACGACGCCGACGTTCTGCACGACGTCGTACCACATCAGGAAACTAAAATCAGCCGCCGCAGGCAAGAAGCGAAACGGATCGTTCGCCGTTGGAAGCGCGAGCATGCAGTACAGTCCGAAACCCCACGTTGCCCGGCTCGGCCGTAGGACGATCAGCGTCGCCCCGACCACGACGAAAACGACCGACGCGACGCACTGTAAGAAAAGCGTCAACCGATCCGAATCGGAATAGACCTCGGCCTCGGAGACGAGCGCGACGTCGCGCGAAACGCCCTCGCGAACGAAGCGGACGTGGACGACCGTGCCGAGCGGCACCGCCGCGTTGAGGCCCGCAACGAACCGCCGATCCCCGAACGGCGTCGCGCTCAGATCGATGCGGTCCCCGGCTCGGATACCGGCTCGCGCCGCGGCGCCACCTGGGATGACCGATCGCACGACGGCACCGTAATCGTTATCGAGACCGAGGGTTCCGCGTGGGAGCCATAGTTCGCGCGCGGCCGAATAGATGCTGATCAGTGCGAAGAGGACCAGCAGCGTAACGACGGCGTTGCGAACCAGACGCCTCAAAACGACCTCCGTCGAAACCTATCGACGGCGACCTTCGCCGAGAGCGCCCGGAATCCTAAGGAACCGCAGAGGCGCGCGGGTTAGCGCGCGAGAGCGACCCCGAGTGCCGTGACGATCTTGGATCGCAGCGGCACGTACGCCCGCCGCGAAAACACGTTATAGCCGTTGAGTTCGATCGCGCTCAGAATCCGCCGATAGAGCGAGAGCGCGAGGCGCACCGTGTAGCGGCTCTCGGCGGAGAGCAACGCGATGCCGGGCTCCGCTTCTGCGTAAAGCTCGCGAACGCGAGCGATCTGGAACTGCATGAGCGCGACGAAATTCTCGTCGACCACCTGCTCGAACACGCGGTTCTCACCGTAGCCGAAACGTTCGAGATCCTCGGCCGGAAGATAGATGCGACCCATGAGCGCGTCTTCGCCGACGTCGCGCAAGATGTTCGTGAGCTGCATCGCGCGGCCGAGCGTCACGCCGAACGGGAGCGCGGCCTCCGAACTCGTGCCGAGGATCGGCGAGACGAGGAGCCCGACGGTCGACGCCACGAGATAGCAATACTCGCACAGCTCGTCGTAGGTCGCGTAGCGGCGGATCGTGATGTCCATGCGGGCGCCGCGCAACAACTCGAGCGCCGGCTCGAGCGGAATATTGTAGCGCTTCGATGCGTCCGCGTACGCGATGAAAATCGGCTCGTTCGCACGGCCGCGGGAAGCATTCAGCAGCTTGCGCTCGAGATCGTCGAGCGCCGCGATGCGGTCGACCGCAGGCGCCGTGCGATCGACGACGTCGTCGGCGGTTCGGCAGAACGCGTAGACGGCCCAAACGGCACGGCGCTTTTCCGCCGCGAGAAACAGCGATGCGAGATAGAAGGTCTTCGAGGCGATCCGCGTGATGTCGCGGCACGTCTGATACGCCGCACGCACGTCCGGTGCGACGCTCAGCGCGTCGCTCGCCGAGAAGTCCAGGTCTAGTCTACGTTCGAACACCGATCTGCTCCAGGGCTCCTTCGACTGCTGCCTTGGCACTGCGTACCGCGCCTTCGATGCTCGCGGGGAAGCGGTGGTTGGTGTAACAGCCTGCCAGGAACAGATTCCTCGTCGGCGTGCGGGCTCCCGGCCGAAGCCGCTCGGAACCAGGACTTGCCCGGTAGACGCTCTTGGGAACGCGGACGAGTTTCGCCTTGACGAGGTGGTCGCGCGTCGCGGCCGGATAGAGCCGCTGCATGTCGCGCATCACGCGATCGATCACCGCTTCGTCGTCGAGGCGCATCAAATCGTCGGCCGGCGCGACGCAGACTTCCACGAACGAGCGATCCGGCCACTCGTAGCCGCTCGAGGCTTGGCCGAGGTCGGCGTGGACCGGCAAGATCGTGCCCGGAGCGAAGATCAGGTTCGAGAGCCGCGAGATCTTGATATCGAACCACAAGTGCGCGTTGATGATCGGGCTCGACGTCAGTTTCCCGACGCCGTGAACCAGCGGATCGCGCAGCATGTCGGCCGGGAGCAACTTCGCGGCGTCGTGCACGGGCACGGCGAGAATGGTCGCGCCGGCACGATACTCGCGGCCGTCGCGCGTGCGCGCCCCCGCGACGCGGTCGCCCTCGAAGATCAACTCGCCGACGCCGGCCGATACTTCGACGTCCTGGCCGCGCGAGCGAACGTACTCGACGAGCGGATTCACGAACGCCTCCGACGGCGGTGCGTTGAAAAACCCGGCGCGACTCGCATTTTTGCTCGACGCAAAATACGCCATGACGCGCAGCATCGCTTCCGCCGAGATCTTGTCGATCGGCGTGAAATTGAGCGCGAGCGCCATCGGCGCGAAGAACGTCCGCAGCATGTGCTCGCTCATGCCGCGCTTGCGATGCCATTCGACGTACGTGAGGTCGTCCTGGCGTTCGGCATACGCGTGGTCGCCGAGCAGCACCGGCAGCGTACCCTTCGCGAAGAGCAGCTTCTCGAGCGTATTGAAGACGTATTTGCCGTTGAGAACGGCACCGACGCCGTTGAGCGGCGCCGGAAGATCGACGAAGTGGAACTCTTCGAAAACGGGCTCGCTGCCGCTCCAGCGCGGCGAAAAACCCGGTGGGAAGCCCCACGTCAACGTATGCGGTTGCCAGAGCACGCGATCGGCGATGCCGACGTCGGCCAGCAGCTCGTGCACGTTGGCATAGCCGCCGAAGAGCGAATGCAGCCCCGTCTCGAGCCAGTCTCCGTCGCGGTCGCGCCACGACGAGAGTTTTCCACCAGCGATCGTGCGTTTTTCGAGGACCAACGCCGTCTTGCCGGCATCCGCGAGATACTTCGCGGCGGCAAGACCGGCGGGACCCGCCCCGACGATGAGGACGTCGGGTTCGGCGGTTGCTATCAGAGCACGAACTCCTGGAGACCGGCGGCGGTCGGCAAATCGACGGGCATCAGGCCCGCGATGATGATTTCTTCGTATACGTAGCGCAGGGCGCTGGTCGTCGCCAGCACGGTGGCCGAAACGGTCGATCCGTCGTAAGCGGCGTTCGAGACGGCGGGCGACGCGTTCAATTCGGCGAGCAACTTGGCCGGGTCCACGATCCCGCCCACGATGTTGCGAACCGGAACGTCGAGGGCAACGGTCGTCACCTTGCCGAGGCCTTTTTGTTCGAGCCGCTCGACGAGCCGGTCGATATTCCCGGGGAATTCATACCCGAACGTGATCTTACCCGAGGCCGTATCGAGCGACACGGCGGACGTCCCGGGCGTGCGCAAGAAGATAGTCCGCGCGTCGTACGCTTGCGCGGGGGTTCCGAGTGCCACGGGAACCGTAATCGATGCAGAGGCCGCCATCGTTTGCTCTCCTGAAATTCCGGGGCCTCGCTGCCCCGAGCGTAACTATAACCGGACTAGGGTCGCACGCTCGGTGACTCGCCGCACAGGGCGCCCGCCGAGCGTCAATACCATCATACCGAGATCTCGTTCACGAAAGTTGTAGCCTGCGACTCATGCCGACCATCACTCCCGACACCAACATTCGGACACTCGTTTCCGATCTCCCAATCGCCGCGCAGGTACTCTCGGCCTTCGGCCTCGAGTGTTCCGGTTGCGGCGTCAACAAATATGAGACGCTCGAAGCCGGTGCGAAGGCTCACGGTCTCCGCATCGAGCCGATCCTCGCGGCCCTGAGCCAGGCGCGCCTCTCCGGCCGCGTGCCGACGATCATGAATGAAGACAAGCGGCCGCACCGCGGCGCGCCCGGTCCGTTCGTCCGGCGCGGGTCGTTCAAATCGGTCGTCGCCGTCATGTCGGGCAAGGGCGGCGTCGGGAAGTCGCTCACGACGGGGCTGCTCGCGATCGGACTCCGGCGGGCCGGAAAGCGCGTCGGCATCCTCGACGCCGACATCACGGGCCCATCGATCCCGCGCCTCTTCGGGTTGCGCGACCCGCTCGGCATCGAAAAAGATCCGAACGAAAAGGTTCCCCCGGGCGGCCAGTCGCGTCCGCTCTTCGTGCCGGCTACGACGCGCTCGGCGATCGAGGTCGTGAGCTCGAACCTGCTGACCCCCGAGGAAGAGACCGCGATGATCTGGCGGGGACCCATCGTCTCCGGCGTGATCCGGCAGTTCTACGAACAGACGCTGTGGAGCGATCTCGACGTGCTGCTCATCGATCTTCCGCCGGGCACCTCCGATGCGCCGCTGACCGTGTTGCAATCGCTCTCGATCGACGGCGTCGTTCTCGTCACGATGCCGCAGAAGCTCGCGACCATGATCGTGCGCAAAGCCGCGAATTTGATCCACACGATGAAGAAGCCGATCCTCGGCGTCGTCGAGAACATGTCGTACTACGTCGCGCCCGACACGGGCGCGCGTTACGACGTGTTCGGCCCCTCGCACGCAAACGAAGTCGCCGAGGGCGCGCGTGCGCCCGTCCTCGCTCGCGTGCCGATCGATCCGACGCTGATGGAGCTCGCGGATTTCGGGCGCCTCGAAGAGATCGACAGCCCGATCTGCGACGAACTCGCCCGCGCACTCGAAGCCGCCCTCGAAGCCAATCCACGTCCCAAAGAGACGATCAGCATTATTTAATTGCTGTATCTTTAAACAGCCCGCGAGTGCGGGCTTGGGGGCCATCGGGGGGCACGCCGCCCCGATCTTAACCGATCAGCATTATCTAGCGGTTTGGCGCACGATTGCTGCGGCGTCGGGAACGGTGTTTACGAGGAGGTCGACGATGAAGCGCGCGTCCGTTGCGGCGGAGACGCGGTAACGCCACGTGCCCTTCGCGCTCGCGAGGCAGCGCGATTCGAGATCGGCCGCGAGTTGCGCGTCCGTCGTGCCGGGCGGCGGGACGACCGGGATCGCGCGTTCGCTCGCGGCGTCGCCCTCACGATCGAACCCGCAGACGAGTGCCGGTGCGTCGCGCGTGAAGCCACCCGCCCCGGCCGGATACGCACCGATCGTGTGATGCGTTCCGTCGAAGCGAACGACGTCGAAAAAGAGGCGCGGCGTGCCCCGGCGCGCGGTAATGGCGGTGGGACGCGCGCGCAAGAGCACGAGCCAAACGGCATCGCTTTCGGGAAACGGCGGCGTAACGGATGGGCCGAGGATCGCGGCGACGATGGCGCCGGATTGGGTCGCGATATCGCCCCAGTGACCGGAAGGTACGGAGGCCAGCCCTTGACGCATCGCTTTGAGACCGGCGACGAGCGTATCGGCGACGTCGATCGCGCCGAGCGCGTGTCGAACTTCGGCGTCGGTCGAGGGCGAGCGTAACACGCGCGCGTTGTACGCACTCTGTTGTGCGAGCAGGCCCACGTCGAAGAGGCGATCGCGCGGAAATGCGAACGCATGCAACACGTCGTGAACGAGCGCGACGAGATCGCCGTCCGCCTTCGCGCGATCGAATGCGGACGCATCGCTCGGTCGCAGGTCGTCGCGATCGCGTGCCACGTCCGCACGAACGCGTGCGTCGCCCGTCGCCGCGGAGACGCGTGCGAACGCGTCGTCGACGAAGCTCTGCGACGACGAGCGCGCGAGAAGCGCCGGCGCGTCGACGAGTTGCGCGACGGCGGCGATCGCGACGCCGAGGCGCACGTCGGCGAGCGATTCCGTTCCGAAATCGATCGGCGAAACCGCTTGGGCACGCAGCGGTAGCGGCGCTGCGAGCGCGAAAAGGCAGGCGACGCCGATTGCGGCGACGCGCGCGAGCGAGGAGTTACGCGAAGGCTTCACGGCGTATCGGTTCTCGTATGCGCCGCTTTTTCATCGGAGTTGCAACCGGAGCCATCCTCGGATACGCGTACGTGCGCGCCACGGAGGCGTTCTCCGAACTTCGAGAACCCTCCACACCGCTCGCCGCCGATCCGAAAGCGTACGGCCGCTTGCGGCGCGGCCTCATGCTCGGGGGCATGGCGCGCTCCCTCGCGACGCTCGGCGTCGCGGCATACGTACTGGCGCCGCTTACGGAGCCCGCGGAAGGCGAACGCGAGCCGCGCGCGCGACGAATGGCGCTCGTCGCGTCGTTCGTCGTGCTGTCGGCGGTCATCGATCTTCCCGCCGATTATGTGGAGGGCGTCGCGCTCGAACGGCGCTACGGACTCTCGAAACAAACCGATGCCGACTGGTTCGGCGAACAGGCGAAGAGCCTCGCCGTCACGACCGCGGTCGCGGTCCCACTGATCGAGTTGCTCGCATTTACGATCGAACGACTACCGAGCACGTGGCCGCTCGTCGCGACGGCCGGAAGCTTTCCGCTTCTCGTCCTCGCAAACGTCGTCGTTCCCACATTCATCGCGCCGCTCTTCAACACGTTCACGCCGCTCGAGGGCGATTTCGCCGAACGCGTCCGCGCGCTCGCGAACCGATTCGGCGCGGGCGACGCGCGACTCTTGCGCGTCGATATGAGCAAGCAGACCGAGAAAGCAAACGCATACGTGACGGGCCTGCTCGGCACCAAACGCATCGTCATCGGCGACACGTTGCTCGATCGCTTCGAAGCGGACGAGACGATCTTCGTCGTGGCGCACGAACTCGGCCATTACGTGAAAGGCGACGTGTGGCGCGGCGTCGCGCTCGGAACGCTCGCAGCGGCCTTCGTGTTTTACGGAAGCCGTTCGCTCGCGCGCAGAGACGGCACGGAACTCGCGACGACGTCCGGGCTCGCGCGCCTCTTCTTCGCCATGTCGCTTCTCGGAACGATCGCGGGGCCACCGCTCTCCGCGTTCTCGCGACAGCGCGAGCGCGCGGCCGATCGCTTCGCGCTCGAAGCGACGCACGATGCGGCATCGGGTGCCGCGGCGTTCACGCGCTTGCGCGAACGCAATCTCGCGGAGGACGAACAACCGAAGTGGATGGAGTTGCTCTTCTCCTCACATCCCTCGCTCCGTAGCCGCATCGAGCGGCTCGAGGCCGCAGCCGCGGTCTAAGCCGCGAGCTACTCCTTCGCTTGTGCTTGCGCGATGATGTTCTTGAGCTCGGCGACGTCGGAGCTCGAGATCGTTCCACCGTTCTTCACGTCGACTTGCGCGGCGGTCACGTAGCCGACTCGGGGAGAATAGACGATCCCCTTCGAGATATCGCCGTCGCCTGAGAATTCGTAGAAGAGCGTGACCGGCGCGATCGGGCTCTCGTCGAACGTTTGAATGTTCGCTTTCCGCTCGCGTACGCCGTCGCGCAAGCGGACGATCACGCCGCGAGCGGCCGATTCCGTATCCTCGCGCGTGGTCGGCACCTTGAGAATGCTGATCGTCACGAGCTTCGTAAACTTGTCCGCGGTCTCGCCGTTCGGCGTGAACTTCAGCTGCAAGTACGAGTGGTCGGCGGGTCCGATCGAATCGACGAGATGTGGAGCGCCGAGCGCTTGCGCGAGCTTGAGGTACGGCGGATCGACGGCGAGTGCCGGCGCGGCCGTCGCGAGTGCGACGAGCGCGAGCGACATGAGGAACGGACTACGACGCATCGTCCGGCCTATTCGCGTTCGAGTCGATTCCACATCCCGCGTACGATTTCGTCCCAGCCGACGGCACGCGCACGTTCGATACCACGTGCGACGCGGTCCGCGTCCGAACGCTCCGAAACGGCGACGCACGCATCGGCGAAGGCCTCCGCTCCATCGGCAACCGTCACGATATCGCCGTACGCGCGGACCACGTCGGCGATGGGCGTGGAAACGACCGGTTTCCCGGCCGCGAGATACTCGGGCGTCTTCGTCGGCGAGATGAATCGCGTCGCCGCGTTCGCCGCGAACGGCATGATCGCGACGTCGATGCCCGCGAGTACGGCGGGGAGATCGTCGTACGCCATGCGGCCCGTGAAATGCACGTTCGGGCGACGCGGCAACGTCGCCGGGTCGATCTTTGCGAGCGGACCGATCAACGCGACCTGCACGTCGCGCCGCGCGAGCGCTTCGATCGATGCGATATCGATGCGCTCGTCGACGACGCCGACGTAGCCGAAGATCGGGTGCGCGAGGTGCGCGAACAACGGATGCGCGTCGGCCGCGCGCGCGAAATGCTCGAACTCGACACCGCTCGGTGCGAGGACCACCTTCGCTCCGAGTCCGCGGCGCGCGTCGTAGAGCGACGCTCCGCCGCAGAACACGAGCGCCGCGCGCGCCGTAAGCGCCGCTTCACGCGCGCGCATGGCCGGCGGCGCGAAATCGAAGGCCGCGAGCTCGTCCATGCAATCGTACACGACCGTCGCATCGGGAAGCGCGTCCGCAAGCGAGAGCATCATCGGTGTGTAGAGCCACACGGCCGCGCGGCGACCGCCCACCCAGTCGCGCACGCGGGCGAGCGTGCGAGCATCGTGCTCGAACGCGTGCGCCGCACGTAAGGGGCGAAGGACCTCGACGCCGGCCTCGACCGTGACGCGATCGGCGTCGGAACGCGACGGAAACGGCTCCTCCACGAAGAGGACCGGGACCCGCTCCGCCAGGCGCGTCGCGATCTGCTGAGGACGTTGCCAAACGCCGTCGAAGCGAAGGTGCGACCCGACGACGAGACACTCGACCATCGTTACGCCGTTCGGAGCCGAGTTTCGTTAGTCATCGCGGTGGCGAAAGGGTTCTCATGACGCGTAGCGCCAGTTCGGCGCCGGTGATGCCGGCGAGGTCCACGGCCGAGGCCTTTCGCGCCATCTCCGATGAGTTGCGCGCGCTCGAACTCGCCACATACGGAGCGCCCGCGCCCCGAGCTCCGGTGTGGGTCTTTGCAGCGGCCGCATTCGCCGCCGGCGTCACGTTCTCGCTCGCGCTGCGCGCGGCCGGAATCGCGGACCGCCGCCCGTGAACTTCGTTTCGGTTACGAAGCGAACGTTCGAGGCCTTCAACGAAGACAAAGCCCAACGCCTCGCCGCCGCCATCGCATTCTCGACGATCTTCGCGATCGCGCCGCTCTTCGTGATCTTGATCGCCGTCGTGGGCGGCATCCTCAGCCTCGACGGGGCCGGCGGCCATACCGCCGCCGAAAACAGCCTCATCGCCGATATCGCGAAAAGCGCCGGGCCGTCCACGGCCGATACCGTTCGGCAATTGATCGATGCGGGCTTCAACAAGCCGCACCAAAATAGGATCGCGCAGGTGGTCGGCTGGGTCGCGTTTGCGTTTACCGCGAGCAACCTCTTCGCATCGCTCCAAGACGCGCTCAACGCGATCTGGGGCGTGGAATCGACGCGCGGAGGCTGGAAGCAGCTCCTACGTGGCCGCATCGCCTCCTTCGCGATGATCGTGGTCGTCGGAGCACTCCTCCTCGCGACGTTCTTGGCGAACGCGGCGATAGCGTTCGTCGGAACGAACATCGTCGCGCGGATCCCGTTCACGGATTCGACGACGATCCTGACGCTCGTCGAACAGGCCGTGAGCCTCGTCGTAACCGCCGTGATCTTCGCGCTGCTCTTCAAGGTACTTCCGGACGTACGGGTCGCCTGGCGCGACGTCTGGATCGGGGCCGCCGTAACCGCCGTGCTCTTCGTCTTCGGCGAGGCGCTCATCTCGCTCTATCTCGCGTACGGCGGCGTGGCCTCAGCCTACGGCGCGGCGGGATCGATCCTCGTGGCGCTGATCTGGCTCTATTACTCGGCGATGATCCTCTTGCTCGGGGCCGAATTCACGAAGGTGTTCGCCACCCACGCGGAATTAACGGTGCCCGCGAACGTCCGGCAACTAACGGAACGGCCCGCAGGCGCCGACCCTAGATATATCGGGTAATCACACCCGCCCATCTTCTCACGCCAATGGGGCCCGCACGCGGGCTCGGGGGGCTACATGGACGCGCCTCAGAATTCCACCGCACCCGACTTTATCGATACGACGAACCCGCACGGATCGGAGCCGCTCGTGAGCGCGGAAGAGATCGCTGCGATCGCGCGGCAAGCGCTCGAAGACGTCAGCCGCTCGACCGCGGGCAGCGTCGGCGCGGCACTCGGTTTGCCTCCGGAACCGGAAGCGACCGCTCCGAGCGCTCCGGCACTTGCCGAGCACGTCGAGCAGCCTTCGCCGTGGACGCCTGCTGCGAGCGAATCGTTCGCGAGCGTGCCGAGCGCGCACGTGCCGGCCGCGCACGTGCCAACCGCGCCCGCGCCCGCGCCAACGCCGGTCGAAGCCCACGAAGAGCCCGCAGCGAGCGTCGCCGTCGAAGATTTCTACGTAAGCGACGTCACCTTCGCGGATGAGGCCGAAACGGATCCCCTCGGGCCCTTACGCAGCGCCGCGGGCTATGCCGCGCAGAATCCGTTCGGGCTCGCGCTCGTGTCGTTCGCGGTCGGTATCTTCGTCGGCATGATGCTTCCCGGACGTCGAAGCAAACCTCAGGAAGAAGACGGCGTCGAAGCTGCCGCGTAGCGCGTGACCGCGGCGGCGACCGCGGTCGGCTGCGGACGATCGCCGGGGCCTGCGAACGTGAACACGCCGTCCTCCGTGTAGCCTTCGCGTCGCGTCAGCAGCGAATCCCAATCCACGAGTCCGAACGCGGCCCACGCGCCGAGCATCCGTACGGGGAGGCCGTCGTCCGCGAGCGTGACGAGATCGGCCACGCGCGCGTCGAGCCATGCGACGCGCGCCGCCTCATCGCCATTGACGTGCACCTCGCTAATGCCGAAGGGCAGTCCGAGGCGGGCGTGCGCCGCTCGCAAGAGCGGCAGCGGTGAAATCGCTTGACGTTCGCGCGCCGCGATATTGAACGTCTCGCCGTCCGCACCCGTGCCGAGCGCGCGTTCCGAGTTGGGATAGTAATTCCAACCGACCACGTCCGGCGCGCGGGCATGGCGTACGATACGCGCGAGCAACGCGGGCGCGATTCCGCACGTCTCCACGAGATACGCGTAGAGCACGTGGCCGGGAACGACGCGGCCCATCACGAGCTCGATCGACAGATACATGCGCTCGCGCTTGTGGGCGACGAACGCTTCCACGCCCGCATCGAGCGCGGTGAAGCTCTGCAGATCCTCCGTGATCGTGAACGTCGCATCCGGTACGCTGCGCCCGATCGCTTCCATCCCGAGGAGCATCGCGAGCGCTTCGTGCACGATCGCGTGCCCGAACGCGCGATCGTCGCGACGATTCGGATACCAATGGCCGTACAGCGTCGCGAAGCGCGCCGTCGTCAGCGGCTCGTTGATCGGCGTCCAGCGTCGCACCCACGGAAACGCAGCCGCGACCGCGCCGGCGTACGCCGCAAAGCGCTCCGGAAATTCCGGATCCACGAGATCGGTCGAGACGGGTCCGCTCCCGTGATGAAGTAACGTGACGATCGGCGAAATGCCGAGCTCGCGCAAGCGCTCGAGGCGGCGCGCCGCCCACTCGAGATGGAGCTCGCCGCTCGGACCCGCCGTCTTTTCCCAGAGCACCGGATAGCGCGTGCCCCCAACGCCGAGCGACGCGAGGAGATCGAGATCGGTATCGCGCGCCTCGTGTCCCGTCTCCGCGAGCTGATCGCGAAACGTCGAGGCGTCGATCCGCGCGAACGTCGGCTCCGGCGACGCCCAGATCTCGAAGGGAAGGGTCAGGCCACCACCGGCGAGCGTTGCGTCCCGAGCCACGTCGCGAGATCCGTCTTGCGACCGTCGTAGCGCTGCGTGCGCAATTCGTTCCGCAATTCGCCGAACGTTCCGAACGCCTCGGCGAACGCATCGTGCTTGTGAATCGACTCGTAGTTCGTCTGCGACGTGCCGACGAACGTATCGTCGGGGAAATCCGCATACACGTCGAGCGCACTCGCCATGATGCCGCGCACCACGTCTTCCACGAACTTCGGATTGTGATGCGCCTTGTTCACGATGAAGAACTCATCGGGGCGCTTGAGCAGATCGTACGTCTCGCTCGACATCGCGTTTTCCACGATCTCCACGAGATCTTCCGCTCGCACTTCCGCATCGCGCCCGTCGGGAACGCCGATGAGCACGCTTCCGCGCCCGCGCTGATTGTGCGTCGCGACGGGCAGCGCGTCGAGCGCGCGGTTCGCATCGAATTCCGAGAAGCCGGCTTCCACGAGCTCGCGTAAACTATGCTCCCGTACCATCAATTGCGCGCACGGGCAGGCCGTCATGCCTTCGGCTTCGACTCCGATCACGCGCCGCAAGCTCTCGCGCTCCGCGTGCGCGATCGCGACGAGCGTATAGGTTTCTTCGCCGCGCTTGCCGCTGACCGGCGTCCAACGCTCCAGGCCGAAATCCGCTTCGAGTCGCACGTCGGCGCGCAGCGCCTTCTGCGAGTCGACGATTTCGCGCGCGATCGCCGTGACGACGTCTTCCATCCGCGCGTGCCGCTCGCCGCGCGAGAGCACGTCGAGCATCGCCTCTTCGAGCAACTCGGAAAAGCGCGACATGTGAACGCCCGCCTTATCGGGGGCGAGGTCGGCGACCATCGAAAAGACGCCGTTGAACGCGGTCTCGCGGCCCGCGACGTTCAAGCGCACCAAACGCTTGACGCTCGACACGCCGACACGGTTGATCGAGAGCTTGACGTCGGGCTCGTCCTCCTGCCGGTTGGCGAGAAAGTTGAGCGAGCGCGTCTTGCGTACGAACGACGACGCGTCGACGCGTGAGGCGAGCGCACCGACCGTCGCGCCCGTCGCGGGATCGACGAGCGACGGCGCGATCTCGGCGAGTGGAATCAGGTTGAATGGCCGCTCCGCGAGATACGGATGCGGCACGGCGAAGCGCCCGAAATCGCGGACGAGATCGTCCATGAAGAGGATGTCCACGTCGATCGGGCGCGCCGCGAGGTGCTGCGCGCGCTGACGGCCCACCGCGACCTCGATGCGCCGCACGGCAAGCTCGAAGGCCTCCGGGTCGAGGTTCGTCGAGAGCTTTGCCGCGATGTTGAGGAAGGCCGGGCCTGCCACGCCCGCAGCGGGCTGCGTCTCGTAATACGCGGAGACGGCCTCCACGTTCGCGATCGCACGCAGCTTCTGCAGCGCCTGCAAGATATTGCCTTGCCGGTCTCCGAGGTTGGAGCCGACGCCGAGGTACACATTCACGACGATGTAGACCGCCGTGCGGGCTCCGGGGTTTCCGCCCGTGGCATCGCCGGGGCGATCGCGAGCGTTCGGCGCCCGTCGCGCCGGATCGCCCCGAGCATCCGTGCCAGCTGCGCCGTCTCCTCGACGTCGTGGACGCGGACGAGGCCCGCACCGGCCGCGATGCCGACGGCCGCCGTCGCGAGCGACGGTACGAGCAACTCCTTCGCCGGCCGATCGAAGATGCGGCCGATGAAGCTCTTGCGGCTGGCGGCAAAGAGAATCGGATAGCCGAGCGACCGAAGATCGCCGAACCGCTCGAGGATCTCGAGATCGGTCTCGGGTTCTTTCCCGAACTCGAGGCCGGGATCGACGATCAGGGAATCTCGCGCGACGCCGGCCGCGAGCGCCGAATCGGTGCGCTCGCGCAAGAAGCCGCAGATCTCCGCGAGCGCATCGTCGTACGGATACGCGGCATCGCGGACGTTGAGCTTCCCCTTGAGATGCATCACCACGAGCCCCGCGTCGTAGCGCGCGACGACGCCCGCCAAACGCTCGTCGGAGAGACCGCTGCAATCGTTGATCAGGTGCGCTCCCGCGGCGAGCGCCGCATCGGCGACGGAACTCTTGAACGTGTCGATCGAGAGTGGAACGCCGATGCGGTCGCGCAGCAGCGCTTCGACGACCGGAACGACGCGCTCGGCTTCTTCGCGCGCCTCGATCTGCGGATTCCAGTGCGCGTAGGATTGACCGCCGATATCGATCGTGCTCGCGCCGAGTTCGACCATCTCCGCGGCGCGCGCGCGCGCCGCATCGACGCCGCTATAGCGTCCGCGATCGTAGAACGAATCGGGCGTCACGTTCAGGATGCCCATCACGTGCGCGCGCTCGGTGAGATCGAGCTCGCGGTCGCGCAGACGGACGCGCGACGGACGGGCGTGCGCGGCATCGAACGCGCGCAGCAGTTCGTGCAGGGCACGTTGCGCACGCTCGTCGCTCGCAGCGAGCGCGTCGTCGAGCGCGGCGCGCGTCGCGACCGCGATCAGCCGCCCGTCGCTCGCGCGCGCGAACGCACCGGCGCGCGAGAGTGCGGCGACCGCCGCATCGAGCACGTCGGCCGGTTCGCCGTGTTGCGCGTCGAGGATGAGCACGGATGCATCCGCGAGCGCGGCCGCCGCACGAACGTCCGCGCCCTCGAGATAATCGGAGAGGCGCTCCCGCGCGGTCACGCCGCCCTCGCGTGCGAGGCAGCGTGCGTTGGAAACCGTGGCGTTCACGCTCCGCGCGTCGCGTTCGGATCGAGCGCGTGATGGACGCGGCTCTGCACGTCCTCGAGATGCGCGCGCGTGATCACGTCGAGATGCGGATCGTTCAACTCGGCATCCACGCGCGTGCCGAGCCGTCGCAATTCGTAGCGCGCGAGCGGCGACGTGTCGCTCGGATAGCCGATCGCTTCCACCACGAAACTCGGTGCGAGCGAGAACGCGACCAGCAAATTCGTGTAGCGCCGCTGCAGCGCGCGATGGACGGGGTCGATCGACGTGAGTCCGGGCCGGAGATCGTCCCACACGGACGCCTGCGTCCATCCGAAGAGATCGGCGAGCGACATCGTGCCGGCGGGATCGTTCGTCTTCAACTCGGCGTCCGCGAGGCGACTCATCACGGCGGGCGAGAAGAGCCGGAACATCACGTCGTCCTGCACGGACGCGATCACCTCGGCGATCGGAAAGTCCGGACGTTCCGCTTCTTCACTCCCGCGATGCAAGTAATGCGTCGGCGCGAGATCGTTGAGCAGCTGCGGTGGAAAATGCATCGCGCCGCTCGAGAACACGTTATTCGAGATCAAAGCGAACGCACGCCGCGATTCGTCGCGTGGAACCGGTGCGAACGGAGCCGCGCCACCCGCTTGACCGCGGTGATCGCGCGACTCGTAGATGCCGCCCACGTACTTGGATGCGAGCTGTGCCGCATAATCGTAGTCGATCAGCATCGTCAGGAACGCGTGACGCTCTTCGTCGTAGGGGCGATCCTCGCGCGGGAACGAGCGATCGAGCTTCGCGATGAGCGCGGAGTCGACGGCGAATTGATTCGCATCGAACGCGAGCGGATCGCTCGAGAGCGCGAATACCGAGACGCGCGGGTCGACCGCGAGCGGCCCCTCCGCATCCTCGTCGGATTCGTACGCGTATTCGCGCCGCGTGCTCTCGTCCGCGATGCCGTGCAGTTCGGCGAGTTCGTCTTCGGGCCGATGCACGTTCGGGAAGCGTTCGTATCCGTAGCGGATCGCCCACTCGTCGTACGGCCCGAGCCTGAGTTGGAAGTAGTCGCCTTGTGGCTGTCCCGGCGGCGAGAGATTCACCGGCGCGTAGCCCATCACGGACGCCGAAAGCCCGTGGGCGTCCGTAAACGACTTGTCGTGCAGTTGCTGCAACGAAAACAGCGTCGAGCCGATGAAGTTATGCCGCAAGCCGAAATTGTGGCCGGACTCGTGGAGCACGGTCGCCTGCAACCAATGGTCGGCGAAACGATCCATCTGCTCCGGTGTCGCACCCGAGAACCGCAGCGCGTCCATACCGACGGCCGCATAGCGCGCCGACGCACGATCGAAATCGTCGCAGTCGCCGGAACCGCACGCGACGTGCAGCGACGAATCCGGAACGGGCAGCCCGTAGGCGCCCGCAACGGAACCGCGCGCGGGCACGACCTCGTCGACGTAACCGCGCTTGATCGAGCGCAGCGCTTCGCCGGAAATCACGATCTCGACGCGGAGCAGTTCGCCCGTGCGTGGATCTTCCGTGGCCGGGCCGTACGCGGCGAAGAGGTTGTCGTCGCCCGTTATCCAGCGAACCGTGGAATAGCGAACGTCGTCCGGATCCCACGCCGGATCGGCGGGCTGGTCGCGGACTTCGACCGCGTTCGGAATGCCGATCTTTGCGAACGCGGTATTCCACTGCAGCAGCGCCGCGCGGATCGACGGTTTGTACTGCGGCGGAATTTCGTTCGTTAAGTAATAGACGAGCGGACCGCGATCGAAATTCCAACGTTCGATATACCGCACGAACGCCGTCGGCGCGGCGTCGTTATCGAAGCGGCGATGGGCCGTGATGAAGTAGCCAACGCGATCGTCGGCGATGCGCGGCATATAGCTGCTCGCAGCGGGCGGCTCCACGATCGAGTAGTGCATCGCGAGGCGCACGCCGCGGCCGTCCGGCGCGCCGTCGATATCGCCCGGCGGACCCGAGAACGCGAGGCTCGCTTGAATCTCGTCGTTTTCCGGGAGCGCCTTCGTACGATCGATGTACGACTTCGTGGGATCGACCGCATACTGCGGGCGCGCGCCGAGGCCGAACAGCGCGAGCGGACCGGCGTCCGGGCCGGCGAGCGACTTACCCACGTTCTCGAAGTCGCCGAGAAAGAATCCCGCGGAAACGACGACGCGACCGTTCGCCGTATCTTCCGCGACGATCGGCGTGCTGTTGATGACGGAGTCGCTGACCGAGATCGCGAGCGCGTTGGCCGCGGAGCTATCGGGCGGTGCCGAATAGTCCGTGTTCTCTTCCACCCACAGGACGCGCCGGCCGACGCGTTTGAACGACATGACGAACGGCGAAAACACGCGGCCCGCAAAGGCGTCCGCACCGACGCCGGACGCCAGCACCGGCGCGACGATATAGGGATGATCGAGTTGCCCGGGGCCGAGGTCGAGATAAACCTCATCATCTTTCTTGATGATGTTCACGAGCCCGGTCTGCCGCTCGGTGTCGCGCACGAACGTCGCGTACGCCTGCGGCTGGCCCGTGGAAAGTCCCGGAAACCCGAGGCGTTGCGCGAGCCCCGCGGGGAGCGTCGCGGAAGCGGATGGAGACGGCGAAGGCGCCGGAGCGCGGCCGCCGGCAGCGGCGACGCCGCCGACACAGCACGATGCGGCGACGAGCGCGACGAGGAAAGGACGAAGGTTCACAGGACCCGGTGCGTACGCCGAAAGCTCCTGATTCCCCTTACATCGCCTTGGCGGTCTCCTTAGCGGCGCCGGCTTTCTTGCCGCGCCAACGCCGCGAGTTCCGACGCTTCGCACCGCCCTGCGGCGCGCGGGCTTGCGTGTCGCCCGCTTCCAGCCGGGCGCTCGCGGCCGCGATCGCATCGGGGAGGCTCGGCGCGCTCACCAGCACGCGGGCCGGCCCGCGGCCTTTCTTCGACGTCGCGATCCATGCATCGCCGCTGCGGGTCACGTCGACCGCGTGCGGTTCCGCGCCGAGCGAGCGCCGGTCGACATCGAGCATGCGTAACGCAAACTTGGTCGCGTCTTCGTGCGGCGCGATCCGCTGCGCCATGCCCATGAACTGTTCGAACTTCGCATTGAAATGTAGGATCGGGCGACCCTTACGATCGCGCGGAATCCGTTCCGCCGAGCGTTCCAGTCGCCAATGTTCCGGCGTGATCATCTGCCAGGCTTCCGCCTGACGCGTCTTCGGCTTCGATGCCTCCGCAATTTCGATCAGCGCGTTCTCGATCGCGTCGGCCGTTCGCGCGCGCGCCGCTTCCCGCGGCCCGACCCGGAAGAGCTCTTCGTAATCGTCGGCGAGTTTCGAGATCAGCCGCCCCTGCGCGTCGATCTGCGCGGGCATGCCCCACAGAGTCGGGAGCGTGATCAGTTGGTGGCGTCGCGCGCGGTCGACGATGTCGATGATCGTCGCGTACGGTTTGCGGCTCTGCGCGACGGCGGTGCGGCGCGCGTCGGGCGTCGGGAGATTCGAGAGGAAGTAGGCGTCTTCATCGAGCGGACGGAGGCCGCGCCCGGTGACCTGCGTGTACAGCGTGGTCGATTTCGTCGGCCGCGCGTTAATGATCACCTCGACCGAGGGCACGTCGAAGCCCTCGAGATAGAGCCCGCAATTCACGAGCACGTCGATCGACGAGCCGCGGAAGCCCGCGACGATCGCCTCGCGTTCGGCCGTCGGCGTGTCGCCGCTTGCGAACGCGGCTTTGATGCCGGCATCCTTGAAGAGCGTGGCCACGTGGCGCGCGTGGTCCACCGACGCGGTGAAGACGAGCGTCTTTTTGCCGGGCGTCAACGTCTGATAGGCATCGAGCACCGCCGCATTGCGTTCGTCGTTGTCGACCGCGTCCGCGAGTTGGCCAAGCACGAAATCGCCGGCGCGAGAAGCGACGGCGTCGAGGTCCGTTTCCGTCGTCACCGCGTAGGATCGAACGGGGACGAGATAGCCTGCGTCGATTCCGGCGCGCGCGTCCATCGAATAGACGATGTCCGGAAAGATCTCCGCGAGCTGGAGGCCGTCGCCGCGATGCGGCGTGGCGGTGAAGCCGATCACGAGGGCGTCCGGCCGCTTCGAGGTGATCTTCTCGAGGATCGCGCGATAGGTCGGCGCGGCCGCGTGGTGCGCCTCATCGATCACGAGAACGGCGACGCGACGGCCGAACTTCGTTGCGAACCGATTGAGGCGCGCACCGGTTAACGTCTGCACGGTCGCGACGACGATGTTGCAATCGTCGGATGCGACCTCGTCGGCCTTCTCGATGCCGACGACCGCATCCGGATTCTGCGCCTTCATCTTCTCGACGAGTTGCTGGATCAGTTCGTCGCGATGCGCGACCACGAGCGTCACGTCGGTCGGACGAAGCTCGAGAAGCTCGGGAAGCGTTGCGATGATGACCGTCTTGCCCAGGCCCGTCGCGAGCGAGACGAGTTGGGCGCGAAGCCCGCGCTTGCGTGCTTCGACAATTGCCCGCTGCGCCTCGATTTGATACGGGCGCAGCTGGAGGGTACTGAAATTCAAGGTTGACCCTGTTGATCACGCGTTGGTGACAAATGGGCGCAAGCGGAGCTGAAGGGCTCGAAAACGCGGGCGCCGAGGGGGCTATTGGCGTTCGCCCGTGTGAATCCCCCGTCGGGGGCGAGTCTTACGGTTCGGCTTCGGTCGCGCGGTCCGCGGCGAGCGCGGTTCGGTAGTTGTTTTCGGTGGCGAGCCACTCGCCGAAGCGCTTCTCGAAGATCTCCGGACGCAGCAACATCAAATCGCGGAACGCCTCGAAGCTGCGCTCGTGATACTCGTGGTACTTTCCGAGCAATTCCGGGCCGGTCACGAGCCCCTTCTCCATCACGACGTCGGCGAGCGCGCGCAAGCGAACGCGGAGGAACGCGATCGTGTCGAGCATGTTGCCGAAGAGCTCGATGCCGACGGTATCGCCGTACTCGATCTTGGGCAGCGGGGGTTCGGGCGCGGCCGGATTCTCGCGGGCCATCGAGCGGAGCTCGCCGAGGGTCTGGAACGTGCCGCCAAAGCCGCGCCAGGTGAGCCGGCCGTCGGCCGCCACGCTGAAGCTGCAATGCTGTCCGCCGAGCATGAACGCCACGAGGTCGGCGTCGTCCGGAACCAGGACGTAATCGTCGCCGAGGACGGCGCTGCGCCGGGCGAGTTCGTCGACGTCGAGAGAGATGAGGTCGCTCAAAGGGCACTCCTTGGATGGGTTACTCCGCTCACATCTGTATCGGCAGTCCCGCGACCAGAATTCGTATATTAGTTCTTTAGACTACATCGCATAGGACCATTGGGCATGTGGGACCGCTGACCAGAGGCGCCGGGGAACGCGCGGGGTACTGGCCTCGCAATGGACGCGCACCCGTCCCATGAGATCGCGTTTTCCGCAACGCTCACCCCGCGCGAGCGCCGTCTCGCGGGGCGACTCGAGGGCTTCGGGGACATCGTATTCGGCTTTGCCGTGGCGCAGTGCGCACTGCAACTCCCGACGGAACACGGCCAAGTGGACCTCGCGCGGCCGCTCGCACTCATCTTTTACTTCTTGACGTTCGCGCTCGTCGCGACGCTTTGGCTGATCTTTCACCGCATGATGTCGGGCACGTACGTGCCGAGCGGCATCGATCTCTTCCTCGCGTTCGCGTACCTCGCGCTCGTGAGCTTGATCCCCTACGGAATGTACGCGCTCAACCACGGGGTTCCGACGGTCGCGCGTGCGCGCTCGGCGGTCGGCGCGTACACCGCAATCTATGCGACGATGGCGCTGCTCGCGGCGATCTTGAGCATGCGCAACTTACGGCGTGGCTATCGTTACCTCGGCGACGACGACCGCGATTACGCGTGGGCCACGTTCGTGCGTCAGGCGATCCTGTTCGTCCTGATGGCCGGCGCGCTCGTCGTCGACCGCATGATCGGGCCGGCCTGGGCAGGCTTGGACCTGCTGTGTATCTTTCCGGCAATTCGTTTCGTGCTTTGGCGCTATCCCCATCCGCCGTCTGCCGAGGCGCTGCGCGTGGCGCCCCTCACAGCAGCGCCCGCCGCAAGTCGCCAAGCATCGTAACGAGGAACGCGTTGAAGCGCGCGGCGAGCGCGCCATCTATCACGCGATGATCGTACGACAGTGAGAGCGGTAACATCAGGCGCGGCACGAACGCGGTACCGTCCCACACGGGTTTCATCGCCGCGCGACTGAGCCCGAGGATCGCGACTTCCGGAGCGTTGACGATCGGCGTGAACGACGTGCCGCCGATTCCGCCGAGACTCGAGATCGTGAACGTCGCGCCCGACATGTCGGCCATGCCGAGTTTGCCCTCGCGCGCTTTCGCGGCAAGCGCTGCGGACTCGGCCGCGATCTCGAGCACGCCTTTCGTATCCGCGTTGCGCAAAACGGGGACGACCAAACCTTGCGGCGTGTCGGCGGCGAATCCGATGTTGTAATAGCGCTTGTGCACGAGCTCGTCGCCGTCGAGCGAACTGTTGACGTCGGGGAACGCGCGCAGCGCCGCGACGCACGCCTTCACCGCAAACGCGAGCATCGTCACCTTCGCCGCGGGATTCTCCGCGTTCAGTTTCTTGCGGAAGGCTTCGAGTTCCGTAACGTCCGCTTCGTCGTTGTTCGTGACGTGCGGGATCATGACCCAATTGCGATGCAGATTCGGGCCGGAAAATTTTCGGATGCGCGAGAGCGGAACGCGTTCGATCGGACCGTACTGTGCGAAATCCGGCTTCGGCCACGCGGGCAAGTCGAACGGCAATGCGCCGCCGCCACGCGAGGACGCGGGAGCGGAGAGCGCGCTCTTAACGTACGACTGCACGTCGTCGCGCGTGATGCGCGCGTGCGGACCGGATCCTTCGACCGCATGAAGATCGACGCCGAGTTCGCGCGCGAACCGCCGGATCGAGGGACTCGCGTGCACGACGCCGTTTTGTTCCGGCACGCCGTTCGCTGACGGTGCGGCTGCAGCGGGCGCCGGCTTCGGAATCGGCGTCGGCGCGGCAGCGATTGTCGCGGGCGACGCGGACGGCGTTGGCGCAGGCGGCGCTTCAGCTGTGGGGGCTGCTGCGGCGGGCGCGGAGGGTGCTGCGGCCGCAGCCGCAGTTGCGCCGGCCGGCGCGAGCGTCAGGATCGTGGAGCCTTCGGAAACCTTGTCGCCGAGTTTGACGGTGACGCTCTGCACGACGCCGGCCGCCGGCGACGGCACTTCCATCGTCGCCTTCTCGGATTCGAGTTCGACGAGCGGACTCTCGAGCGCGACCGTATCCCCCGCCTTCACCAGAACGGCGACGATCGGCAGATCGCGAAAATCTCCGATATTCGGAATGCGGACGTCAATCGTGTCGCTCATCTTAAAATCGGGGCCCCCTGAATATCATACGCGCGTCGGATCGGGCTTTTCGGGATCGATTCCGAACGTAGCGATCGCTTCGCTCAGACGCTCGCGCGGTACGAGTCCATCATCGGCAAGCGCGGTGAGCGCCGCGAGTGCGACCCAGCGTCGATCGACTTCGAAGAAGTCGCGCAGCTTGCGCCGATAGTCGCTGCGGCCGAAGCCGTCGGTCCCGAGCGTGTGAAAGCGGCGACCACCGACGAACGGCCGGATCCCCTCGGCGAACGATTTCATATAATCGGTCGCAGCGACCACGGGGCCCGCGGGCCGCGCGCCGAGCACGCCCGTCACGTAGGGAACGCGCCGTTCGTCCGCCGGATGTAAGAGGTTGTAGCGTTCCGCGGCGAGTCCGTCGCGACGGAGTTCGTTGAAACTGGTCGCGCTCCAAACGTCGGCGCTCACACCGAACGGTTCCAACAGATCGACCGCCGCGAGCACCTCGCGCAGGATCGCGCCCGATCCCATCAATTGCACGCGCGGCCCCGCGGCGTCGCCCGCATCGCGAAGCAGATACGCGCCACGGAGGATGCCGTCTTCGCAGCCGTCCGGCATCGCGGGATGCGCGTAATTTTCGTTCATCACCGTAAGGTAGTAATAGACGTCTTCCTGATCGACCAGCATGCGACGCAAGCCGTCGCGCATCACGACCGCGAGCTCGTACGCGTACGTCGGATCGTACGAGACGCAATTCGGAACGAACGATGCGTGGATCTGGCTCTGGCCGTCCTGATGTTGCAGGCCCT
>Ga0116227_10005702_pt1 | contig 26007 bp, 7 predicted proteins | sample S1TSphgellanicum_FD_89693 | JGI IMG/M metagenome (GOLD analysis project Ga0116227, IMG submission 89693) | Host-associated microbial communities from peat moss isolated from Minnesota, USA - S1T2_Fb - Sphagnum magellanicum MG | ecosystem: Host-associated > Plants > Peat moss > Unclassified...
GCCGTCCACACCCCCTTCCCCCCCTCCCTCCCTTTCGTCTTCAAGGCCCCCCCCACTCGTCCATTCTCCACCCCCCCCCTCTTTTAACTGTTTCCCCCCCCCCCCGCCCCCTTCTCTCTGTTCTCTATATTAAGCATCCTGCTGCTGCTGTTGCTACCACCTACCCAAAATAAGAATTTCACAACAACAATTTAACACAAAAACACACAATAAATTTCATACCGATGGTTCACAAAAGTCAGGTAATCTAACCAAAATTACAACAAATTCTCCTGGTGAATTATTTTTTTAACCAGGCTATTCACGTGGACTTTCATGGCTACAGACATTTACATGAAAGTCTAGATCTAGAACTATGACCTAGCTAGGGATGATCAAGATCTAAATTATTAAGATTTTCTAGATCTAGTTAGATCATCTAGGTCATTAAGATCTCTAAATCTAGATTTGGTAATCTTGAAATGTACATGAACATTAGATTTGTATGTTACTTGTTTAGTAAGAACTATAATTTATCCATTGATGATCAAGTGAGTAAATTGATGGGGGGATTTTTTTTTTTCTCTACATTTTTTAAGTCTTCAAAACAAGGGCTATCATCTGTTCCTTCAGGCTCTTATCAACTTTTATTATTTCTAAAAATTACATAAATATCAAAATATTGAAGTTTGATTCAAACAAGCGAATATAATCAAAATTATTGTTTATTAACATCTCCAAAACTGGGTTCATAATCTATAACAATATTATTTAAGATGACAATATGTAGATCTTTATTGATCTAGTTAATTAGATATAGATTATTACTTGTGTTTTAGATATAGATATAGATCTAGATTTATAAATCAATGATATAAATTATCTAGATTTCTAAGTTAATATCAAATGAACAAACTCCTAGTTCATTTAGCAAAGGTATTGTGAGGTTTTTTCATCTCTAAAAGTTTAATAATATCGTTGTAGGAGCAATTATTAATTGATTACAATATATTATTGTATTATATTATATTTGTAATGTATGTATGGGTTTGAGTAGCAAGTAAGAGGCAAATTATGTTTGTGTGAGAGGTTTTGTTGTGCACATATTGTTATGTGAAGCAAATCAAACAAGGAGATGGGTGGATGAAAGCATCATTTTTGGGCACTACCGCCAGAAATGTCACATTTTGATTTTCTTGAACTCATTAAACTTCAAAAATTCATAGAAAACATTTAAAAATATATATTTATATCTATTTTCTTAATGAATACATTTATTAAGTTCTATGAATTTTGAATTTTTAATAATATTAAAAATATTGTGTATTTTGATGTTCTTAATCATTGCATTTAAAAAAAGTTTCAAGAATGTCATTCTAGTTCCTTTCCTTGAACTTTTTGGTCAAGAACACATATTTGAAGTTACATGATTTGAGAATTTGTTTTTTGAAAATAATTTAAAAATAATTATATTTTTAAATTTTTATTAGACAACTAATTGAATAAGTATAATTTAATTATGAATTTTTAAAATTATGATTATCAATTTTGGAAGGGGCATTTTTTATTTATTAAGAATACAAATTTTAAACAATTTCTAATGTTTTTAATTTCAAAATAAAATTCAAGCTATATATTAGTGCTTGCAATTAATACACATGAAAAAAAAAACTTATAGTTGTGAAAACATTTAAAATAAAAAACTCAAGAAAAAAATTTAGGTGTTTTTGGTTTCATAACCATTATTTGAGGTGGCTCCTAACGATACCACCCAAAGATGTTTCAATCTAGGTGGAAAACTTGAAATAACACCAAACTTAAAAGAAACCTCTTCAACAATAACAATTGACTTCAAGATAAAAATGACTTAAATTTTTTCTTAAAACCACTAACACTTTGTACTTATAGAATTAACACAAGATTAACAAAGGACAACATGTAGAAACTTTGATCGACCGATCATGCGATGTTCACAAACCAATGAACAAAATTATAACTTGTTCGTGTGAACACCCAAATATTTTTATGGCATTGAAAAAGAAAAAAAAAAATTTCAATTGTCAATTATGATATAGCATGTCCTTTGTTTGGGCCACAATTGTAAAGTGGCAACTTGTGAAACTAAATTCATTTGAATCATATTAGCAATGAGGACATCAACCAAAATGCAAACCTCATTTGTGAATAACATAATAAAATCAACCCATTGATGCAAAAAATTAAAGAGAATGTGATGGGAAGATGTGTATTATTCATACAAAACATGAAACCTAACATTTTTGACAATGAAAGTAAAAACATCTTTAACAATATTGTGAGTTAACTTGGGCTCCTTGCCATGGGAACAACAAAAAAAAGATGTATCAGATTGAGTTTAAAGGTTGGCCACATAAAGGAATGAGTGACACTAATAAATATTGGATTTGGAAGGCCCATCCTAGTGTGTAGTGTTGAAAAAAAAAAGTTTTACGACCATACAAAATAATAAGGTGATTGGATGAATGAAGAGCCAAGCACCCAAACTTGACCTTGTGCAAAATTTCAAGTGGGCATGATAAGAAACAAAAATCATGCTAGAAATGATGCTGAAAAAAAAGTGTTTATGCAAATTATTTGAAGTGGTCCTGTGAAAATGGTTACCTCTCTTCCAAAAAAAGGTACTTGAAAAGAAGGAAGCAAGCCTATATTATTAAAAAATAAAAATGAAATCCCAAATTGTGGATACCTCCAGGAACCCAATGTAAGAGTGTGCCTCATCCAGCCACCATCCATCCCTTCAAAGTTTACTGCTATGAACATTCAAGCTAGCTAGCCAGGTTAAAAAAAACTCACCCCAAAAAATGAAAACCTGTTTCATAATTTTATGGATATATAATTAGTATTTCAAAACATTTGAACTATCTGCAAACAGTGGCACACTCTCCCTATTATGCAATGCAGTTCCTATTTTTAGAACTATGTGGAAGTCTCAAGCTAGCTGCAAAACAGTCATGGCAATTCAAAGTAGTCTTTTTTTCTCTTATGTAGAATTTTATATCATGAAAATTGAAGCAACAGTTCTTGATTTTATGAGCTCGTAAGGAAGTTTCGAGCGAGCTGAAAATGAAAGTCAAGGCCTGAACAAATAGTTTTTTATTTGATTTATTATTATGAAAACTGGAGCAATCTGCAAAAAGTCACAATACATGGTGATTGATATGAAATTTGGAGTGGAAGGTGCAAAAAAAGTTACTTGTTTGTATGCAATCAAAAGCCGTTAACTGGCTGTGAAAGAGTTTGGCTCTACATATATAAGTAACTTATTTGCTTGTAACAATCATGAATGATGGAAAGTGGATATAAGTTGTAAGGCAAACATGTCTAAGTAGACTAACCTGTATTATTGCTAACTTATTTTTTCTAAGGCCAATTCATATGTCCAAAAAGTTGGGGACAAATTTTGGAGATGTATGAACAAGTTCAAATTTTATGTATTGGGAATGGCCAAATGTGGGGCCAGTTTTGGGTGATGTAGGAATAAGTTAGACTCCTGCAACTTAGGGTGAAGGGTGGAATCCTTCCAGAGTGACAATTATGTTTACCTAAATGCTAGAAATGAGGGGCAAAGTTTGACAATAATTTTGACAACTAAGGTACCATAGTACAAGGCCAGCTTTAACATATGTTTGCTTAATAATCTTTTAATTTTGAAGATTCCATGTCTAAAAGGAGAATACTTTAACACATTTTCTATTTTCCTTCTCAAAATTTTGTTCTTTGTAGAAAACATTTTTACAAATAATCTAATTAATGTTGAAGCTGCTACTGTGTTGTGGTAACCACAGTAACTAGCCTTTTGATTGTAAGAGCATCTCCATCAACACTCAGTATGTAACCCTGCACTGGAAGTATTGGATGAGGTTCATGACTTTAAGTCCAGTGAATCCACTGGAAGAATAGTCGCACCCTGAAAAAATCCACAACTTTTGGAGCCCTGGATGGGCCCTAGAACAGTCTAATGAACACAGTCAAATCATATTTATTGACAGCTTCTGATTAGCTAGATAGTGTGATTGGTCCAAGTGGGTTGCTATTAGTATTTCCCACCTACATGCAGTCCCAATTTCAGTTGCCGGGGGGTGGGGTTGGAAAAAAGTTAGTAACTAAAACTTGGATGTGAGAAATATTTTTGCAGGGTCAAATACTGAGTATTGGTGGAGATGCTGAAGGAAGTTCTAACTTCTTCTGCCTCTGGTGGCGATTGGCTGGGTAAGGGGCTTCATGACTCCCGAGGGAATATAGTCCCTCTTCCCTTGCTTCAAGGGTTGTTGTCTTTTGGTTTCTTTGTTTAGGCATGTACTTACTGTGTTTCTCCTTTATTGAACGTGGTGCACTTCAACAAAACACATTTACTCATAAAGTGTTCTTTAAACTTTAAACACCGATGCAATACTAAAATGTTTATTAGACCATGTGTGTGCAGGTGACTCTATTATGTACCTGTGTCTTTTTTAAGAATTTTTGTTTGTAGCCAAAGTGGTGATCATCAATTGAAAGATGTAAAAAAAAAGTGACAATCATCCCTAGGAAGATTTAGCCAAATCTGGCTGTAGACCAGATATGAAAGTAAAAAATTTAATCATCCTTTGGCTACAAACTGAAAAAAATTATAAAATTCTTGTGATTTAAAAAAAAAATCTCTCACCTGTGGCAATTTTAAACAACCAAAATCAAGTAAGTTTTGAATTTCACATTTTGGGGAAATTTCACCAACTCAAAAAAAGGCTGTTGTGTACCTCACTAATTTGGGATCAAGTGCTGCCGAAAAGAAAGCAGTTAAAAACTTAATACCAGTGCTGGGCAGTTCTCTCTGTTTTTCAAAAGAAAGAACGGGCAGATATGCAGCTCTTTGACCACAGATTTAAAAAAACAATTCTGAGTTTTGACCCTTGGCTGGGAGTAAAATTGTAAAACTGGTTTTGACCCTCAATCACGGTTTAAAAATCGAAGAACTTGGTGAAAGAACCTAACTTAGACTGTAAGTTCTTTCATGCCTGACACCACTCACATCACACCTCCGAATTATTATTAAAATTTCTTTTGCTATTATTATCAAAACTCTAATTATTTTTTCTTAAACTAAAACATGTCTAACCTAATGAAACCTTGCCAACCATACATAAATTAACCAAAGCACCTGAAAAAGAGGAAAACAAGGAACAAAATGGAAGGACCCATGTCCAAGAAGACAAATGAACCACCTAAAAGGGTGACCAAAAGGGTGAAACACAAAGGGAACATCAAGTTCTTGAACCCCCTTCACTTGCAAAAAGCATATCAAATAATGAAATGAAAGGACCTCCTGAAAGGATCATGCTTAGTTTAGACAAATCCTCACCTATTGTAACAACATGTTTCAAAATAGAGATTGCCTACACATGTTGTAATGTTATTGACACCCTTTGTTTATAAAATGCACATAAAACTAGAAGATGAGGGCTATCATTGTCTTCATTTTTTGTGCCATGTTGGCACATCAATGAAGAAACCCATTTGCTTATTGGTGGAGACATTTGAAAACCTCTATAGCTAGAAGGAAAAATATGTTCATTGGTAATCGATCACAATAAAAATCGTCCTTTGTTTAAGTTCCAACCATCGCAACAACCCCACAAGAAAGAACAACTCATGAAACCAAATCAACTCAAATGGGGTTAGCGATGACAAAAGTTTGCCAACATGCAAACGCCATCGAATGATAATACCATGTTGACTTCACAACATGAAAACTATAAGACAAAGGATGGAAGGACATGGGTCTACTTTCGTGAAACATGAAATTTTGCATCTTTCACAATGGCCATAAAATTAACATCATGCAAAGCCATCTTCTTCCCTCCATAAGCACAAGGAAGAAAGTGGATCCCCATAGGATCCAAAGATTGATTATAAATGCAATATGACACCTGTCCCTATGCCCAATTGATCCCATGAGAGAGTGAGAAAAAGACACCACTGAAAGAACAATGAGAATAAATGCTAGCCCATTACATCAAATGGGTCACATGTGAAGTGGTTAAGAGGAAGATGAAAAGTAAGCTGCACCTTCCGCTAAAGAATAAGAGAAATGTGTGTGTACAAATGGAACCAGGGAAGGCCCAAATGGAAGACGTTCACAAAATTCAACATCACAGTCCAAGCTCAAGTCGATTGGGAAAGGGAGTAAAAAGGAGACAAGAAAACCTAAAGAACCATTTGAACAAAGAACCTGAAAAGCCTGACAATGCATTTTATCCTGAACTATTGCACACTGGAAAAATAAGATTTCACAATTGGAATATGGAATGTTGCAAAGGGCTGCACTCCTACCCCAAGGGACAATGATAACCTCAGTCCAAAAAATTTAAATTTTTAAATTTTTTTAACTGGAACCTGAATTAAATGGATTTTGCAACCAGTTCCAGGTCTGGTTCGGATTCCAGTTCTGAATTTTGTTTTTTCAAAATTTCCAAAGAACCAGTGATCTGGGTACACTGGAATTGGTTCCAGAACCGGCCAAAAACCAGAACCAGCTTAATAACCAGATATTAAGATATTAACTTGCTTTCCAATACCAACAAATTTGGGGCATTCAAACTGAGTCCAGAATGTAACTTATGTCAGGCCCCATGCTAGCCCCGGATCATGAGGTCTCAGGAAGGGGACAGGGCCCAGAGTCTCTTTGGCTTACACGAGCATTGGGGATTTGTCCCCAATACAGTTTCCATGGTCTATTCCATTGCTGAAAGCTGGAAAAAGCCACTTGTATTTGAACAACAAGGTGGTGATTGGTGACATCCAAAATTTGCAGCAAAATGACCCCTTTCTTTTGGCATTTTCTTTCACTTCTTTTGCCTCACTACTCACCAGCAAAGAATCAAAGTTTTTCCAGCTTATCTTGGAGACTTGGAGACAAGCTGCTGCTTCTGTCCATTGCAAAAAATAGTTGTTTGGATCTTCTCACTTGTATAATCCAATCTTCAAAGTTAGAAACACAGTCCCTGGAGATAAGCTGCCACTTCTGTTGATGCATAAATAATTGTTTGGATCTTCTCACTTGTATAATCCTATCTTCAAAGGTAGAAATCATAGTCCCTGGAGAGCCCTTTAGCACCATGATAAGAGAAGGGCAAAAGTGTGTGTGTGTGTGTGTGAAGATTCTTAGCATTTGACTTTTATAATGTTTGTTCATGGATCTCTTTGTGCAGAATTTCAGTTTATGATTTGGAAGTACCGATCGCTAGCCAGTCCTATAGCACCATGATACCAGAACTTGTCAGGTGGATGGACATCTTGACATTTATGTTGATGGATCCCACTCGTAAAATTTAGTCTTATAAATTGAAAGTACTGTGGCTCGCTAGCCCATTAGCACCGTGATAAGAGGGACCTTGTGTCTGGAAATTCTCAGCATTTGACATTTATGTTCAAAGAAAATTCTTAAACATAAAAAGGAAAGAATCATAAGTTCTTTGCTGAGTCTTTCTCATGAAAGGTTTTCGCAAGTTCTTTGAGAATTTTCAATATTTTGAGACTCTTTTGATTCTAAGATCATTAAAAAAACACAAAATCAAAGATCCGCACTACTTTGGAGTTTTCCATAGCCACATGCCTAAGGAGGAAGCTGAATAGTGAGCTAGAGTTTTGGGGTCATACACCTACTAGATATTGTCTACCTGAAGGACAAAACTGAATGGCCCACGTACATGGAGTATGTTGTGTGTGTGTGTGTGTGTGTGTGATTTTGTGAGAAATTATTACAATCTTTGTAGAGTCGGTGGCCAGTACTCAACACTTCATAAGGTTTGATTGGGTGGACCCGACCACTTCATAAGCCGTTAGTTCGGGGATATACTTAAAACTTAATATCTTTGGAACAATGCAAAATCATTGACTTAATGTACCCCTTTTTAAGGCCTCCTACCTAACATTAAACTTTTATTTCAAAATTTATGTTTTTTTGAGAATTTTATGTTAAGCTAGTATTGATTTAATATTAAACTATCATCTTCTTAACATTGGGTGCCACTTAGGATGTCATTTAAATGTTCAGTGACTTTCTTGATTTGAACTTGAATGCAACATTTTTTTGTTGTTGTTGTTATTATTTTTAATATTGACTTAGCATTGACTTAACATTAAGTGTGATTGGAGCTTTAGATAAATAATTAATAGTTACCTATGTAATGTGAGGAGGAAGTAGCAGGATTCAAATCGTAGGTTACCCAGGTGGAACCTTGGTAACTCAGTTGCGGTTCATTCGCAGTTCAGTCGGAACAGGATTTCAGGATGGTGCACTGGTGGGTTCTGGGCCACACAATATCCATAACACAGTTCTTTGTAACTTGGTGCCTTGGTATTGTGCTTCCACCTGCAGCTTCATAGTTTGGACCAGTTGCATTGGGTATGTTGATCTGGTCAAGGCCTTCAAATTGTCTGTAAGGTGAATCCTTGCATCTTGCTTGGATGATCCAGCAAAGGCAAAACAAATAAGAGAGAGATGTCAATCTAAGTGGTACATCTTAGTGATTTTTTTGGTGGTGAAAATTTGTCCTGGTTTGCAAAAAAAGAAATTGAAAAAGGAATAGTCTGTCACAAATCACTTTTTTTTTTAAATGTAATTTTTTTTAAAAAGGCTAATAAATAATCAATTTTTTTCACAATTGCCTATAATATGACAGGGTGCTTAAGATTTTCTACTTTCATATTTTGAATATCGCCAAATTTGGCTAAATATATTTATGGATGACTGCCATTTGAGCAACATCACAAAGTTGAAGAAAAAAACACTACATATAAAATCATCAGGAGCTGATTTGCAAAACTGGTATGTGGTTTCAAGTTTCTACTTTTTCCCTGTAATTGTAATTCCTGGTTGAACATATCACATAATAATTGAGGAAGGCAGTTTCTTTCTTTCTATTTTTTTTTCTTTTGTTTTGTCAAGTTTGGATCTCCCTTGCCCTGTTCATGGTACTGCTTGAAGCCTTGGGGTGAACCAGCACCTACACTTGTACCACAATAAAAACCCCCCCAAAACATTTGGGTTACTTCTCAACATTATGGAAAGCCCTTCCTGGGTAGAGGTGCACTTGTGTGATTTAGTAATTTTTAGACCTACAATGCAAGAGTAATTGAATTTTGAGTGTTTTTATCACTAAAATTTCATGTACATTGGGGGTGTGCTCTTGGTATCATTAGAAAGCACTCAACTAGGATAGGTGCACCAAGGTGGTTTCATAATTTTCAAACCTATAGTGCAGGAGTTATTAAATTTTTAATATTAATATATAGCAATATGTGCTCAACAATGCAAGCCACAATAGTACCACATATGCTGACTTAATTTTACTAAGGCATTCTTTTTTGGCTGAAACTACTCCATTTACAAAATCTGTGGTTCTAGTGTTTTTCAGGAATCCTGCCCGAAAGCTGAAACTAGCCAACTTTTTTTGAACCCAGAAAGCTGTGAACAATCGTCAATTTTTAAACATCTTCCTATGGACGATTGCCACTTAAGCTACATTAAAAAATTCCTTACAAAAAACTCTGGTGATTATTACCTCCATGATTTTCCTTTTCACAGGTTTAGAAAGTGCAAACACTTTTATTATTGCCAAATTCCCAGAATCAAAGTTTTCAGTCTGTCAAATTATCTAAGAATTTTTTTAAATTGGGACAAAGATAGCCTACTTTACTCATCAACCAAAATCAGTACAAAAAGATTGTCTTATCAAAAAAAGTTTGAGATAGAACCAATTCCACATTCCAAAAACCTTAAGTCCAATTTAAAAGCCTTAAATTAAGGGCATATCCATCATGGCTACCCAAGATGATCAAATCATGGAATATCAATGTCACACTCTAAGCACAGCAGTCATGGAAACACTTGGAGGAGTCAAAAGAGTCATTCTTAAAGTCACCCTTTCTTTGGGCCCTAGTTTGATCCTGTGATCCTTGTTTTCATCTCCAAATGTAATGTGGCTTGTAAAGTGAATGAAAGAGGTTATCGGTTCAAAAGATTTCCAGGATTCTATTCAGTGATCACCTTTTTTTTTTCAGCTTTGTGATGTAACTAACAAGTATTAATTTAAGACTAAATTCTTAATTTAGGACTTGTAGCTGAAGTGGCAATCATCACTAAGACAATTTAGCCAAATCTGTTGTAAGCAAAATATAAAAAAACAAATTTCCAAGCATCCTTCTACATCGTTTGCTACCCATTGGAACATAAACCATAAATATGAAGTTTTTCTTTTATTTTTGGAAATTTAGCAACTGGAAGACCAAAAGACACTTATGTTTTGCCATTTATGTTTAAAAAATTCATCAGCTGGCAAAAACTTTCCACTTAAAAAAACCCATGATTTTATTCCAAGATAACATAATTTTGTCATAGAATTTGAGCAGAAATGAAGGCTAAGGTAAGGCAAATCCAAAACTTGGGTCATTTAGCATTGAATGCCGACATGGTCTAAATAGTTCAAAAAATTGTTACCAAACTAAAATCAGAATCCAAAGGTCGTGAAAAACATTCCAATCTTTCTTCGTAAAATCTAGCAACTTTTTTTCCAGAAAAATGAGAATATTTTGACAGAATATTCCCTTTTTACTTTTTATTTTTCACAGTTTGGCAAAATTTCACACCCATAAAAAATAGCCAAACCTGGTGTTTAGCTATGCCACATTTATGCAAAGAAATTTCTAGACACTGTTCAGCTCTTCTTGCATCACTTGTTGGGTTGCCAAAAGTTGTAAGGAGAGGTTTTTTGAAAGCACACTCATGTAATTGTAAATCTTTGTAATAGAAATTGGCTCTTCCTTATTTTGTTAACTGTAGAAATACTTATTTAGTGTACCTATTTGGAGGGCACCTTACCCCATATAAGATGGCCTCTTCTCCTCCTCAAACCAAAATCACAATGGTTGAAATTCTACAAGATGTCAAATTCTACAAGAGATAGACCCTTGGATAAGGGTCCTCAAAGGGGCCAGTTCTGGGAATTCAAGCCCCACTCTCCATTCCCACTCAGGTTAGTCTACCCTCATTCCCAGAGTAACCCTAAACCCCTCTTGGCCCTTCTCCTTACACTTTTTGTTTTGCCTTTCAAGGCCTTGAAGGCAGCTTGTCAAAACATCAATTTACAATGTGACAAACCAAATGAGCCACAGAAAGAAAGATGATGTTGTCAACCTGCCAAACTTTTAAAAGCTTATTTCATGGTTTGTCCATTCCTCATATCTAGGGTTTGTCACAAAGCCCCCAACATTAGGAGTTATTATAATGCTATGGGCATTATTTTGTAAGCCCAAATTTACTTATAGTTGCAAAGCAAGTGGTGCATACATTTTCTTTTTGAACTCCCTTGCAAAGGGGTTGTGGTACTTTGCCTCCCTTTCTTGTCTTGCACAAGAGTGCCCATTGTCCAACAATTTCCAATTACAAAAACTGTCTTAAAGATGGAAGCACTTCATCACTTTTGATCAAGGTTTGATGCCATTATTGCCATACAAAGTCTTTGTAAATTGGGGTTGCTTGAAAGTTTTCATCCGTCTGGGTTACCACCCCAATTGGTAGTGTAAAAGCAAGCTCACCCCACATGCCCTATTTGGGGCTCTACCACTCTTTATCACATCTAAAATGGTTTGTTACTTGTTTCCCTAACCCCACCCAAAAACATGAAAAATTGGACAATATAAGGTGAGAAACAATTTAAATGCTAGCACCTGGGCAGTGCTTTAATTTTCGCAAGCATTTGCACCGCAGTGACCAAAAAAAATTCTCTTCTAAAAGATTTTTGTCAAAAAACCTTCACCAAAGTCAGCAGATGTAAAGGAAAAAGATTCTTAAATGGCTACACTTTTAGACATAGGATTCAGGTTGCCAAAAGATAGTAGAATTATAAGAAAATTCTACTTTGCTTTCTGATCTGTAGCCAAATTTGGCTAATTCCTCTTGTGGTTACATCCCAAAATTTGGGGAAAAAAAAACCCTCTACACCTAGGCCAATAATTATGACTGGCCAATGCTTTAGTCAGTTTTTTGAATTGGGCCTTGTGGAGATAAGTGTATTTTGTGCAAATTTATATTCTTGGAACCCATTTGCACACTATTTGAAGGTATACTTCATCCAAATTACAATATAGGGGGCAAATTAAGCTATCATTCAACCTGCTCTAAAAAAGAATTGAATTTAATTGAAATTGTATTTGAACATGAAATCTAAAATAAATGATCATACATGTGTCATGAACCACAACCTACTATTGTGAGATGACCATATTTATGTTGTAGTGTTATTATGTAAGTAGGTAAGGCGTTCGATAGTTACTAAGTAGGTATTGGCAAGAATATCCTACACCTCAAATGTGCAAAATAATAATACAAATGGGGCCGCTATAACACATGCTCTAACAACCAAACTGATTTGTGACATTCTATGACATGGATTTAGGGTTGAGATGGTTAGCTATCTGTTTCATCAGTGGGTTGTCTCTTTCAACATCATTGAAAGAGTTTACCACCTTTGTGCTTTTCATCATTAAATGAAGGGATCATGAGCATTTGAAATGGTGCGTAATTATGATGATGCATGGAATAAATTAGGTTGTTGATTTATTTTTTCAAAATTTGTTAAGTTTTGTTAATGAATTTTGTGGGGTTATTTTGATTTCACAGTTACAATGTGTCATTTGTCATTGATGTGTTTGGAGGTTGTTCATGATTGTGGACAACTTCTTAAGGTAGGTTTGATGCAAACTAAGCTCTCTCTTCAAATATTATTAAGTTGGTAATATGTTTGTGAGAATTTTGTTGTGTGTCTTGTTGGAAAGAAGAATGTTTTCAACAAGTTAGGTTTGATATTCTATTTTGATATCTCCACTAAACAAAGAAATTAAGACTGCTTGTGAGGCTTATGGTAGAAGATCTTAGTGTAGAGGGAGTTTGAGAGTTTGTATATATGATTATGGATGGTTAGATTTGATATACTTGAGAATGTCTTTGATTTTTTGTGTGTTGAAAGGAAGTGAGACTTGTGAAAATGGAAACTTTGAAACAAGTCAAGTTCAGCATTTTTTTGCATATGCACGTTTTCAAGATTTTTGTTACAATCATGATTAGTTGGTATTTATATCTTGTACAAGTTTCCTATGAATAATTGGAAAATTGCAAAAGTTATGGGGTATAAATGAAGGTTTGATCTATGTATATTATTTAGGTTTGGTGTTATGAATGTTCACTACTATATGTTGATGGTGGAATTGAGACCCTATGGTTAAAATTGATTTTGTTGGGTTGTAGTTGAAGTTTTTGTCTAATGGAATCATAAATGAAGACAACGATAGCTCATGAAAGTAAACACAGAGTGTCCTAATCCCAAATTGTGCCTTAGAAAGTAGAGCTTTATTTTGTTGTATAAATAAAATTGATAATCCTATTTGTTGAGAAGACTATGCCGTTAATCATCTTATTTTATTTTCTTGTTGTCTATTGAACCGATGGGTTTTGAGGATGTTTTTATTTTCATTCTTTTCGTTATAGCTCTTCAACGATCTCTATGAAAATTTTCATTACCTTCATTCCATTTATGTAAAACATTCAAAAGTCTTTTTCTTTTGAATGCACTTATTCATGATGAAAACATTTCGTTCAATTGAATGGACCTTTTGCCATTAGCATGCAAACCTTTCGCCGTTCAAATAAAACATTTTTTTACTTTATGGTGTGGAAGTCTTGTTCTTTATAGGCCTTCCCCTGATATGCAAACCTATGACGTTAAGCTACCATCTTCAAAGTTACAATCTTCAATTAAGGGAAACTTGGCAAGTAGGCCTCTTCTTATACAAATTGAAGATGGAAAAAAAGGGAAACACTAGAAAAACATTGACATTAACAAAATTTAATGGTTCATAATTAATTACCCCAATGTTCCTTTCTTTTAGATGTGGGTTGTACAAAGACATAAAAGGGGGATTGATAATTTATACCCATCATTATGTTCCTTCCCATAAAATGTTGATTTTCAAATGGGTGGCACAAATTATCTATTGATTTTGAAATTTAATTAAAAAAATAATATTATGGCATTGGAAAATAAAACTACTCAATTGCAATGACAAGTTGTTTTGAAAGGCCCAAAATGAACCAACACTCATGCTAGCACACCAATGTGTGGGACAAATGGTATGTGGACAAACATTGGTGTGAATAAAAATATTTCTTGTTAATGATGATTATGAATTAGTGGTTGGATATGCTTAATTGGATTAGGACACATTAATTGTTTATCAAAATTTTCAACATGCGTTTTTCCAAAGGAATGCACTAGCATTAAATACCTAGCCTTTTTGTTATTGTGTCTTGTTTGTTCGTGTAGGTTATTGTTACTTCCTACTTTTGGTGTTTGTTCAAGTTGGGAATCACAAGGGAATTATGGTGGTGTTACTATTGGAGATACAGACTAGAGGGTGGAAAAAGAAGGAAAAAAGCTATAAAAGGAAAGGATGTTGGTGGCATTTAATAGATGACTAATGAAAATCATGGTGGTGTTGACAACATTGGTGGCAAGATAAGTTGATGGTTTGCTCAAGCATCTGAAGTAGCTTAGTAATAATGCATTACAATAGAATTGAACTTTCTTTTCATTGTGTAGGATTTGGAACTATCACAAGTCAAGAGTTTTTTCCATGATTCTTGTGAGGGAGTGAATCATTTTAGTTATCAATAGATGGTACTATCAAAAGGAATCAACTTTTACATTTTAGCTATTCAAATATCTCAAGGAACAAAATTAAATCAATAGACTTGGCAAAAGGGTTTAAGAATTTATAATCTTATTTTGAAAATCAAATATAGGATGTAAATTAAATTGTTTTGAACTATAGGAAAAAGGTTGTTGTTGAAAATGCCTCAAATTAAAATAGTAATTGTATGGGAATTGTGATTTCTAGAATTAGGTCCAAAATTTCACATTCGAAGATGTTGAATTTGGTGATGTCAAATGACTTTTGACAAAAAGAAATAACTATTTGGTGGGGTTTCTTTTGATGAAACATAGATTTTAGTTTTTGCACCTTGTGAATAATGCATCATGGGGTTGAAAAGATAATAATAGCCACTAATGGATACTAATGAGAGTTTGATCCAAGGTCAACTTGCCAATTTTTTTTTTGGTTACTCATGTAAAATCGAAGAACATGTGTAGGTTGGATAGAATTCGGTTTTGATAAGGTAAATGCTAAGTTTAAGATAGGAAATCAAAATAACTTTAGAGTATTAAATCATAGAAAAATTCTTGACTTGATTTGTTGTTGAGAATATCAATAATGGAGATGTGAGATCCCTCTTTTTGTTTCCAAATTTTTAGTTTTTTGAATTTTTTGTTTGTTTTGGCTTCCATTTATGAAAACAAAAGGAATGATAAGAATCAATCCTTTTAATTCCTTTTGCTCCTTTTGGTTTACTTATATTATAAGCAAAGTAGTAATAATGAAGTAGTTTAAAGTTTTTCTTATAATTTACTTTTTTTTTGGTTACACACAAGTAAAAAGAAGGTAATAAAATCTATCAATAGCCCTTGAATCATGTTGTGATAATGTTTTCAACATTATTTCCTAATGCTTAGAAAATGTTTCAATGGTTTTTTACATTATTTCATTGTGCTTTTGAAGCATGAAAAAGAGTTGTAGCAAATTTTTAAATGTGTTGAAAGTATTTTATATTTATTAAATTGATTTGTAACTTTTTAAAACATATCTACAAGACATTAAGGTAAATTAAGATCATGTTGAAATTGTGTGTTATAACTGATGTAATTAATCTCTAGGGTATGTAGGTTTTGGGATTGATTATCGTAACGATGGTGCAAGACAAGATGCGATAATGAAGAAATTCGACAAATGCATGGAGAACCCTAGATGATTCTAATCATCAACCCCTGTAAACCCTAAACCGAGACACAATTTCCTCCTGTGAGATCTTTTGATTTGTGATCTTTGCGTAATCATGCAGTGTGAACAAGAATCAGATGCAACTTGTACATTTGATGGGAGTTTGCTTTGATCTCTTGCCGTCCTCCTCTGCATGTCTATTCTTGGTTTTGGTTTGCAAGAGCCTTTTGGGTTTAGGGTTTACAGAAAATAGTTTACAGGAGTCTCGTTCTTATGATATGAGAACACAGAACTTGTGTGAGGAAAATCATGAAGGTGTGCGTAGGTCAGGCACATTGAAACAAAGATCTAAAGAGGATCATAGAAGAGAATACAGGAGAAGTCTGATGATATCCAATTACAGCCCAATCAGCAGGTAGTAAGGAGATCAATGAAGCCACAAACATGAAGTTCTACAGTTTGTGCATAAATGGGCTTTACTGGTTTGTCCACCGTCTTTCCACCTTACATAACATCTGATGCCCTGCTCTTCCTCATGCTCAGCCATACACTCTTATGCTTCACATCTGATATGATCAGGACCAGAGCTGAAATCCAACAAGTCCTACATGTGCGACACCTGACAATCAGGCTTCTTCCATGGCAGGCACATGAGAGCAATAAGGTGACCTCTTGGTGGGCTTCCAGAATGCTTAGGTTAGAGGCAGGTGTGAAGCACCCCAATACTTCAGAAGTTCAGACTCTTCTGCAGCTTTATTGAACCCCACCAGATTCCAAGCAAGTCATCATGAGAGGCATGGCTCTTCTACAGCTTCATTGGCCCATCCGGGTTACAGACAAGCAAGTCAGAGGTATGATTTGGCTACTTGCTGGGATTTCCTTTATAACCAAGCTACCCCATACGGGCCAAGCTTGGCGCTGCTTCAAGTTTGCTTTGGTGTTTGAGAGCACTAGCTAGTGTGTGTGTGTGTGGTAGGTCAGCTGCAATTGTGGGAAGTCAGTGAGCTGTGGTAAAGCTGTTGTTTCAGCAAACGAATCCGATATGATCACACTTCTATGAGCTACATGACTTGGGGACTTCTTCTGATGCAGTAATGTTTTGTTGAAGATGAACATTCGAACCAGGATTTGAGAATGAAACACAAGCCGCTTCCAAGCCTGAAAAACCTGTAAAACACTCATGGAGCAAACAGATCGAACATTACAGTGGGTAGCTGCTTGCAAGACAAGACAACAAATGCATCTCTTGGATCACTGTAAGAACTAGTTTGAATGCATAAATGTTATCATCTCTAAATTATTTGTAGTTCACAACATTCCAACCTGTAGCTTTTCTACCCCTTGTATCTTTCTAAAAAACTGATTTTGGACACCTTCGTCTACTGTGTCACTCCCTCATTGGTCTAGAGCAGGGGGTTTATAGGGGTATTTTCCAGTGTTGTACTGGTATATAGGGAGCAACCTAGGTATATGGTACTGGTATGTATACTAGTATGTAAGAACATGCCAGAGTCTGGTGTCACCTGAGACAATACCAACCTTAGAGCATCTCCACCAACGCTCAGTATGTGACCCTGCACTGGAAATCTTCGACGACTGTTCAGTCCAGTGAATCAATCCACTGGAAGACTCCTGGGACCCTGGAAAAAAGCATAGCTTTCATAGCCCTGGAGGAGCTCTTGAAAAGTCTAACAAACACAGTCCAATCGTATGTGTTGATTGATCCCTGTTTCTGATTGGCTAGATAGTTTGATTGGTCCAAGTGGCTTGCTATTAGTAATCTCCTACCTACTGGCAGTCTCAGTTTCCAGTCTTATGGGTGGGGTTGGAAAGAAGTTAGTAACTAAAACTTGGCTGTGAAAAATATTTTGGCAGGGTCACGTATGGAGTGTTGGTGGAGATGCTCTTATACCAGTACCAGACTGGTATGGACCTAAGATAATACCAGCCTAATACCGGTTTATACCATTCTCAATACTAGGTTTATACCTAGCTCATACCAGGCAAAAATCAGCCTTGCGTCCAAAACCAGTAACAGGTCAATATGAAAGTGTTAATACTGATGCAATATCACTACCAGGCTGGTATGAAACTACTCAATACGGATATCCAACTGGTATGTGAAAAGGGAATGAATTCTGGTAATGCCCTGTTCAAGGGCCTTCCCATGCATAATGACATGCCAGCATTGGTTTTCTATATCCAATGGCCAAAATCCTACTCATTGTGCAAAGAAAAGAATGGCAGGCTCTTACAAATTGTAAGAAGAGCCTTCCCAGAACCGGAAGATGGCCTAAAGTGTCGGGAGGGAATATTATGGATTTAAGCTGCATTGGGAAATCTCTTACAGGTTACTCCATGTCACGTAAATCATGCTTTGCCCCTCCTACCCGTTTACATTTTAATACTTTTACTCGCCCTGACTTTCATCTTCTTACCTTTAAAACTATTTTCTTAAGTCTTCTTTTTAAAAAAAATTCCCCGGTTTGTCTTTAACCATGAATTCAGTGAGTAACATGGCCTCTACTACACCATAACAACAGAGTGTAAATTGTTGCCATACAATCTGCAGGGTGCCCAGGAATCTGTAACAACAAGAAATTTGTCACCATGTGAATGGACTAAAAATATTCAAGTGCTTTGGTGTTTAGGGGATAGCCAAATGCAGATTTTGGACTTTTATAATTTCCTTCAAAAAAATCCAAGATCTATGGTATTGTTGAGTTTGTGATTTGCTTTGAACCTTGTGTCCTCAGCTTCTAGTTTGTTCTGTTTAGAGTAAAGCTCAGGCAGTTGAGGACTTTATCAAGCATACAAAGACCTGCTCTAATTTTGATTTGCTTTGTTCTTGTATTGATACCCATTGATGGGTATCATGGGAAAGAATAAAGAAAAGAATGCAGTCCTTTAAAAAGGCGGGTATTACATTTTTCGAAATACCCTGCCCAACAGTCAAGGAAAAATTCATTGGGTAAGGTGCCCTCAGAGCAGGTCTTTATAAAGTGGAGCCCTATGCTCTATAGCAACCTGAATGAAAGCAAAGAGTATCTCCACAAGCGGTGTGTCACACTGTGGCCTTGCCATTTACATTAAAAAGTATCTTAATGCAAAAGAAGAATTATGAAAATTCAAATATTTTGCCATGCAAAAATATAATCTTCAAAAAAATCCTGTTAAAGAAACCAAAATCCTTCAAGATATCATAACTCTATACCTAATCTCAAGTTTCAACACAAGCCAAAATATCATCTTTCAAAAATCCTCATACAAAAATAGACCTACTACCTAGGGGCCAAAATCTCTTAAGCTACTATACTCTATAATGAATCTAAACACAATATGTTAACAAACTAGATAAGTGCCATTAAGTGATAGATAGCCATGCTTTCACAGGCAATAATAATGCATTCTGATGTTGGGATGATTTGGTCATCTACCACCTCATCCATTGCAGCTTATTTTGCAAGCACCCCCACCTTTGGGCTTTACCCAACACTTGAAGGGACACTAAGGGCCTGCAACACGAGATTATCAAAGTTCAAACGGCAACAACATGGCATTTTGTGACCCACTTGAGAACTTGGCTAAGGCTGACATGTTGAAAGCAGTTACACAATAAAGGCTTCATTAAAGCCTTCCATAAAGGTCCATATGTGTAGTAGGTAAAGCCCATGGGTCGGGGCAGTCTCCAAATAAGGGGCCTAAGACATGGTGGTAGCTGAGTTCAGCCCCACAGTAGGTAATGTCCCAACCCATGGGCACAACCATCCTAACTTATAAGGCACAAGGCGATCATTATCATTAAATTAAAACATACATAAAGCACTGGCAGAAAATTTCTAGTGTACATGGAGGGCACCTTGTCTAGTGGAATTTCTCCTTGGCGAGGGTGAGGCATTTTGACCAAGGATGAACCTCAACTCACTTACTATCTGGTTACACCCTGGTAAGCTTTTTTGTAAGAAGTAGCTTCTGTATAGAGGTAGATAGGTAGGAAAATAGGCTACAATTATATGGAAGTAGATTGTTTGTTCATAGATGTTTTATACATAGCTAAGGCCTGTTTCTATTACGTATGTACTAACCTCGATAGGTAGGAAAAACAGCAACTGAGCTAGCCACCATGGTTAGCAAGGGAACCCAACAGAAAACTGTTTCCTGACCAGTTACCATCCATCCTTCAAGATGCACTGGTGGGTGCTAGTTCACTTTGGCCCTTAAACCCTAGAATTCTAAACCCTAGTTCTTCGTCACACACAGCAGCACCAGCAGCTAAACAAAGTTTGTTCTTGTTTGGATCGAGCGATCCTCGCGTGACCGATGATGATTTTGAGAGTACAGTTTGTTTTTAGGGTTTAGTGGGCGGATTGGAGTTTTGATGAGTCTTTGGAGCATTCAGTTTGGAGGAGGAGGATTCAGTGCTTTGTGCTTTTATTGAGTGCTCATGCGTCCTGTCCTTCTTTCCTCGACACAGTTTCTTCTTGTTTGCAGCGATCGATCCGCGCGTGAACGATGATGATGCTTTTGTGAGCAAAGTTAGTTTTAGGGTTTAGGGTTTAATGCGCGGATTCGGAGTTTGATTGCGCGCATTCATGCGTCTTGTTGTCCTTCTTACTTTAGTCTTCATGCTACAACCCAGGAACCTAGACTTCTCATTTGCGATCGTGTTTGTTTTATAAAAAATTCGTGTTTTGTTTTGATATTCGGATTGTCAGAAATGTGCGATGTAAGTGTCTTGTTGCACATTTGCAGTGACTGAATTGCTGGTTGAATCGGAAGTTTGTAGCTTTTCGATGGGCATGTGGCAGAAGAGGATCACAGCTTCTTCTGCATCATTTGCAGTAGTAGTTTACAGGAAGAGTTTCTTTTTGGCTTCTTGTGGTGGTGGTGGTGGTGGTGGTTGTGGTCATGCGTTCTTGCATTGTATCAGCTATGAGGAACTCTACGATGTGGAGAATCTTCGAGCAGGTTACGAGAGACTAAAACGGACCACATCTCCAGGAATCGATGGCCGAATCATGCGAGAGGAATTGACAGAGAGGGGCTTTGAGAGGTTGTCAGATGAATTGCGGAGGCAGAGATATGCCCCTAAACCTGCCCAAAGACTCATCCTTCCCACTCCTGAAGGTGGACGCCCTCTTTCTATTGCCTGCACCGTCGACAAAGTTGTCCTCTCCACCTTGAAGACTCTCACAGAGCCCCTGTTTGAGCCTAAATTCCGAGAATCGAGTCATGGGTTCCGCCCTGGAAGGTCTTGTCACTCAGCATTGCGGAGTCTGCGGTCATCCTGGATTGGAATCTCTTGGCTTGTGCCACTCGAACTCAAGAACAGCTTTCAGAAAGTTCATCATGACATTCTTCTCAAAGAGATGGAGCCTGTCATGAGATCCAAGTCAGTTGAAGATCTTATGCGCAAAATTCTCAATGCAGGTTATGTTGATATTCACAACCTGACAAACCGATCCGAGTATGGCACCTCTCAGCTTGTGATGGGCACCATCATATCGCCGCTATGTGCAAATGTGTTTCTCCATAGTCTTGATTGCTATGTTGAAGATGTCCTCATACCTGACTACAACTCAGGTGACATGAGCACTGAAGCCGAGTGCGAAATTGCAAAAAGACTCAAGTACTTACGGTATGCAGATAGCATCCTCTTGGGTGTGAAAGGTAGCAAACAAGATGCTGTTGATATGCGAGCAGCAGTGCAATCTTTCCTGCTGAGAAGATTGAAGCTTGATATTGATGAGTATAAGAGCCCAATCCTCAATGCAAGGTCTGATATGGCAAAATTCTTGGGTACATTGATTGCTTATGGTTAAATTGACATGCTCATTCTGAAGTTCCATTTTGTTTCTTCTTCTTATGCCTCCCCCTCAGTCCTTCTCCTCCTCTTACATTGATTGTATATATTTCATGAGTCTGATGTGGGTCTCTTGCTCTTGCTTCTAGGTTGAAGAATCTTATATCATCAGTTCAATTGAGCTTGTGTTCATTCTGAATTCTGAGTCCATTTCTTTGTTATGGCTCTTCCTCTTCCACCTGAGTATGGTTCCTTGGTGGGTCTCTTGGTTGCTTCTAGGTTTAAGATTCTTGTCTCATCATTGCGGTTGAGATAGGGCTCATTCTGAATTCTGAGTTCATTTTTCCTTATGCCTCTTTGAGCTCTTCCATTGAGTATGGTTCCTGAGTGGGTCTCCTGCTTGCTTCTACATTTAAGGTCCTTGCATCGTCAGTTCAAATGAGATAGTGATCATTCTTAGTTCCCAGTTTATTTCTTCTTATGCCCCTTCCTCTTTGATTGAGTCTGTTCATGAGTGGGTCTCCTGCTTGCTTCTAGGTTTAAGGTCCTTGTATGGTCAGTTCAGTTGAGATGGTGCTCATTCTGAATTCCCAGTTTATTTCTTCTTTATGCCTCTTCCTCTTCCAGGGAGAATGTTTTCCAATTCCAATGTAGGTCTCTTTGTTTGTTTCTAGGTTTAAGATTTGTGTCATCAGTTCCGGGGAGATCAAAGAGGTGGCATCCTTGTTTATTTATATCTGACATTTGCAAGTGTCAATTAACACTTGACAATCAATTCTGATGGAAGATATGCTGTTGTTTTGCTCAACCTACTTCCAAGCCAGTGGAAGACACAACAACAAAAGAAATGGCATCAAGAATATGATGATCCGATCAATGGTAGTACGATTTGAACTTTGAATTGAAATGTTAAGCATTTACAACTGAGTCAGTTTGTTGATCTTTCCTTCTAGTTCCCAACTCCTGACACCATACCTCCTGTTGGTTGAGGTTTTGAGGAAGTGGTGTGCAGAAGTCAGAAGAGATGCTGGAACTCAATTTTAATTGCTCTTGGATGTGTTCCTCTGTGCTTGACCTCATTGAGTGATGTTCCTCATTTGCCAGATTATCACAAAACAGAGTGGTTTTTGTGGAGTTTTCTCTGCAATCTCATAGGTTATCTTCCTCAGTTGTGTGCTTCTTTGATTCTCCAAGGGTGGTGTATGCACATTTGTGACAACTATGATTTCTCCAAGGTCAGCCATAAAACAATAAGAGGACATGGAGGTCCCTTTGTTCATGTCTAAGCTGGAATGAATATGGGGTGGAGAAAGCTTTTCTATTCCATCTCAACAAGGTGTTCAATGTTTGAAACCCAATGCTCTTCTGCCAGAATGGAGCCCTATTTTTTCGTCTTTTTGAGTTGTAGTGCTCTCTTTCTAGACATAGTGCTTTCTTTAGTGTCCCTTTATAGCAATCTAGTAATTAAGGCTTGCGTGTATGAAGCTTCTCCTGACCTGATGGGACTATGGTGGCAAGCACTTTGCAATTATGTAACACTTCACACACCAATTCAGTATTGACAAATTTATTTCACATGTTGCTGTCTGTTAGTGAAAACTACTAGTTGTGACAAATTGGTTTATGACACCTGCCCAAGACACTGCTGACAGCATAATAGCACATGAAGAGCACAAAATGTGATTAGTATCCAGCAATGTGGCTTTCAATACACAAAATGTTCTAGCAGTACAGATTTCAGTAGATATTTCTCCACAGGAAGAGAGACAGTTGATTGTGAATTTTAGACTGTAATCGCTTCAAAGTGCATAAGTCATCTGCTGCACTTCAGGCATTGGTAGTTTATGATTGTGGTTTTTCCTGTGCCACAGAAAGCAGCGGTTTGGTGAAGAGTATCTGTATACCATTCCAGCACCTACCAAAGTGATCCTCAGAGAATCAACAGAGTAACCAACCTCTCTCTTGGTTGAATGCTAAATGGGGAATCCCACCACATTCCATCAGGCATTCAGTACACTCAAACTAAGGAAGGTACTTACCATCTATGCAATCAACTCCCAGATTAAGAAGTAATCTTGTTGGAATGAACTGATATGGACCACAGTGCAAAACTCCAAGGGTACATGGCAATGCAGCTTTTATAGTAGACCTCAACGTAAGAGATGTACACAAAGTATCATACTGAGCAGATGATGAATCCATTGGCACTGCCAGGGGTGGGGAGGTTTGTTAAGAGAAGACAATCCTTTCACATGCAGCTGGTTCTTTTAACTGTTTTGCTTCTGCATTTTGCAAGCACCTTTCTGTGTCTGAAATCTTGCACTCCGAAGGGTGAATCTCCAGGGAATAGATATTGCTGCAGTCTCCTAATTGAGTTTGGCTCAGGTATACATTGTTTTGCTATGCAGTAAAGGATAGGTCCTGTAGGTTGGATAACAGGTGACCTACTAGGTAAGAGATGTATGTAGATGGTTAATACATTGTTAAGGGCTTATGGGTTGTTAGTAGCAGGTATGTTGTAAACACAGAAACTGAGCTAACCACCTAGTTAGCTAGCAAATTGGAACCCAATGGAAAATCGGTTCCAGTCCACCCACTATCCATCCCTTATGCTGTGATAATGGCTGTTGGTTCACTCTGGCCAAACACAATGGGATCCATGAGTTCATGGACAATCATCTGCTCTCCAGAGTAAGTTTTGTAAATCAGGCACTGGGTTGAGGTCATCCTTGAAAGTGTGGTGCAGTTGTTTCAGGTGAGCATTGCCCATTACTAAAAGTTGTACTTTTGGGTCACGGCATCGTGGAGATGGCCTGAGGCACTGGTGCAAAGCCCACTTGTGAGTTTTTTTAAATGCCAGATTGGTGCCCACTTATTTGGTTCATGCAGAGAATGGTGAATTATCCACCTATGGAACCAAACTGCTTCTGAGATCATATCTGCAAATTATGTTTTCTTTTTCAACTTTTGTAGAGAAGGTACATGTTGTTTTAAATTGAGTCCTCAGCTGATTTGTTGCTTGGATTTAAAACTATCTTTGAGTCATAACCAGTGGTGGGCAGATAATTCCAATTCAAGGGAGGAGCTCCTCAGAGCCACACCTCCAAAGTTGCCTCATGAAGCTCCTTGAACAAAGACCAGAGTTATCTGATTTTTGTGATAACCTCTGGTTCCAGTTTGTAAAAAGATTAGAAATCAAGGATTCTCTGGTTCTGGTTTATTTCAAAATTTCTGGAATCAAAGAACCTCTAGTTCTAGTTTTTTCAAAAAGCCTCAAAGAATCCGCAGTTTTTGTGAAATTAGCAGCAAAGAACTGACAGTTGCATAAAAGGTATTTGATGGGGTCTTAGATTTTATGAGAACCGCGGTCATGTATCAGAGCCAGTTCTCAGTTCTTTAGTGGAATTGTAAACCCTGATTGTACCTTATAACAGGTTTTTAAGGACCCTGATTCTATATCATTGAGAACCATCCAATATCTGATTCCATTCTGATAACCACCCAACAGTGGAGAACACCAATGTTAAGAAGCATATTATTTAATATCATTTCTCGGTATGGTCATGTTATAGCAGTTGCCAAGAAATTTTAATTGTTGTTGGAATTAGACAAATTGTTAACTTTGGACATTTTCTATCATACGAGTGTAATTAAAATTTATAGACTTTAGACATTTTTATATATTTAAGTAGCAAGAAGACCAATTATACACAATTATTGAACAGGAGAAGACCGGTTATAGTTTAAATGTATTCCATTTGAACTTCAAGTCAATAATAAGTACAATACTTTCACACTATGACAAATCATGATACAATAAACCCCCTTTATAATCACGCCCTTGCCCTTGGTGATCACTTTTTTTTTTGGTGACGTTAACAAATTGATGAATTGTGATTGAAACATGTCTAGTCACATTTCATATAAACCTTTACAAGATTGTAACTATAGGGAAAAAAATCTTACAAAACAGCCAGAATAAAGGTGCCAATCGTTTTAATTTTTTACATGGATTATTTTTAAATTTATTATGCATTATTAAACTTGAAAAAGGTTGTGATTTTTACTTGTTTTAATGTGACAATTTACATTGAGTTTGAGCTCTTTAACTATTAGCTTGTGTATTTTGTACATTAGATTATTTTAACTAAGATTTTTTGCTTTCTTGATAGGTTCGCATATCTTTTGTTTGTTTGCATTAGAATTTTTTTTTTTTTTTTTTTTTTTTTTTTTGATTTTTTTTTTTTTTTTTTTTCTATTTTAATATAAAACCACACTAAAATTTCCAAACAAAAATACAAATTAAAAAACCCTAA
>Ga0116227_10005703_pt1 | contig 26007 bp, 23 predicted proteins | sample S1TSphgellanicum_FD_89693 | JGI IMG/M metagenome (GOLD analysis project Ga0116227, IMG submission 89693) | Host-associated microbial communities from peat moss isolated from Minnesota, USA - S1T2_Fb - Sphagnum magellanicum MG | ecosystem: Host-associated > Plants > Peat moss > Unclassified...
TGTAGGCTCCGTGGCCAGCCACAAAGTATACTATAAGGGGGAAGGTGGTGGCTTCCCCCAAGTCCGGGCCGTGGTGAGTCTTGTGTGTCCGTGTTGCCTGTGGCTCGTCCTAGCACCAAGGGTGCTCCAACTATGCACTAACCACTTTATGTGGGTTATGTGCAGGCCCGTGTGAGTGAGTGAAGCTTGTCAACTTTTCCTAGTCCCATCCCGGAACTCCAACATGCCCCTCTACCCCTCAAAGTGTTGGGAATTAGGGAGCGTGCTCCGACTCCTCCTTTTTTTGTTGTTTTTTACTTGGGCTCACATTTGAGTCTTTTAAGGAGTTGGGAGTGCGTCACAATGAGCACATCATAACTGGTGGCATTAGTGACTAAACATCTAACCTGTAAGCAAAACTCCTGATTTGTACCTTCATTGAAGTTAAATGTAATCAAATCCGAGCTTTCCCCAAGTACCTCCTCAACGTTCCCACTAGCAGTGCGAATTTGCCAGATAGATTTCCATAGTTTAGAATCAAACATGCCCATCTTTTTGGTGAATTGAACTCCAAGAATCATTAGTTGGGCACTTGTATCAAGACGTACCACTCTAGGTGTATGTCCTCCCACTTGGATTGCTCACCCAATATTGTCGACAATGGTAATTCTGGTGGCGATGGAAGTTCTCTTATTAGGCACCACCTCCGAAAATGAGTGAGAGACTTTGTGGAGAGAATGACTGTCCACAACACTTTTGCTGAGTAACAAATCCACAAGTGAAGTGTTCTTAACTCCCTTCTGATATGTGAATGTAGAATCAGAAGTAGGAAAGCCCACTAGTTTAGCCATGCTAGAGCTAGTGACCAAATTACGAACGCCATCTGTAAGGCGTAAGCCAATTGAGTGTCTTTCCAAAGTGTTGGATGGGACCTCTATAACATGTGGATCAGGGATTGGTAGAGGACCTAATGTAGTGTTTAGGGTATCCTCTAGTATTGCAATTATGTCCCTGGTGCTTAACTTCAAATCTTGAAAACTAAATAACGGTATACTCATAAGCTTTTATGCCACTTCATGCATTTGAAGTTGACACTCCATAAGCTGATCAATGAAAAATTATGTGTTTTCCTGATGTACATGTATTCCTAAGACATAGGAATTTGATGCCCTAGCAGCTTGTGGTGTAGTAGTCTTTTCCCCCTTCGCCAACAAGGTGCGTTTTTCTTCGGTGTTGAGAGGACAAAAAGACTGTGGCATGACTGCTCAAGTTCCTCTAGCCTTGGTAATAGGACTTGAACCAGATGTGAGTCCATAAGTTTGAAATTACCCACTTAGTGGCAGAAACTTTGGGTGCCACACTAGCCTCTTGTGCCGCGACATAGGAAGGGCAAAAAGAAGTAGCAAATTTTGGTGTGAGACTACAATTGTGTGCACTGGAAATAACATACTCCCTAACCATGGCATCATGTGGGAGGCCATAGAACGGCCTAGGAGGTCCCTCCCATGATACTGAACCTTATACAAATTGGGCATGATTAGCTAGTTGGGAAAACTTGCCTTTTAGATTAATAAATTGGCCCTCAATGATTCGAGTTCATTTTGCAGAGTTTGAACTTGAATGGCATGGGCTTGAAACACCTCCCTCTTGTCAACATTGTGCTCCTTCTTTTTAACATTCTTACTAAAATTACCCTTGGTGGGGAAAGCTTAAGTGGAAGGCTGAAGTGCCTTGGCTTTTGGTTGAGGGGTAGCAGAAGATGCTGGCAGATTTTGCCGTGGTAATCAAAGTTGTTTGTTTTCTAGGAACTTGACAAAACAAATAGCTTCATGATGTCCCTCTTTCCCATAGTAATCCCAAAAGAGATCCTCGGAAGGAATGTTGCACTCACTTGTTTTGTGCGCAAGATTGCCATAGTAGTTGCAATAAGGTAGGATGGGTGTAATTGAATACACCGCTTTAGCCCTTGAAGAAGAATGTGATGATTTGGTTGGCGCAGCTAATGTAGGCTAAGGCCTTGAATGTGATGGAGGCTTCATAATACTAGCTTCATAGTGTGCATGAGTTAGTTCCAGCTTTTCAAAAATGTTATACACATCCAGCAAAGTGTATGAATCTCCAAATTTTGCAAAAACTTGTTGCAAAACTTGCACATGGAATGTTGGAGTACCTTCTAACGAATGAAAATATTGGTGGATAACTTCTAGGTCTGTGATGCTCTTGGTATTCTTTTTGAGTTTGAGAAGCCTCCTGTAGAGCATCTTGAGGGTTTCATCCTTCTGCCGAGAAAAGGTGCCAAGTTGTAGTATTTTTTCAGAACTCTTGACTAAAAATTCCAACTCAAGAACTCGAAAGAATTCCCCCACTGGATCAACAAAAGCTGAGTCATCAATGGTGGGAGGAATGTTTGCAGTAGTAGCAATGAGTTGTTGAGGAGAAAGGTTTACTGAGTAGGTACCGGATCTAGATTATTAGGCACAGTCCTATGATGTGCAATGGTAGCTTGCAATGCAGCTTGAGAGGCAGTGGTGATGGCTATGGCGTAAGTTTGTAAAATGTTGCTCATAGACATCTAATGCCCCATAGTGCACATAACGGGTCAATTCTTTGAATGTAGACGCTTTGGTGTAATTAACGCCGTATTTGAGTTTCAATTCACAAACCATAGTTGAAAAAATTGCTTTGAACTCCCTCAAAGAAATGGTACCTAGCCTTTCACTGAACTTATCAATTCTCTAAAAAGAATCGCTGACCTCCATGGTGTATATGGGTGTAGAGGTTATGACTTGGAGCGAAATATATGGTGATGGTGTGAAAGTAGGTGTAGCAATAGGTATACCCCACTGATTAACCCCTCCAAATGGACTCTGATGTACCGTTGATGTAGTGTAACCTAAACTTGAATTCCTAATAGGAGTTGTACTAGATGATGGTGGCATTGTAGATGTTTGATGGTACCGTTGAGAATATCGTGAACTTAAATATATTGGTTCAAAGGATTATGTGTTATTTCGTAATTGATACTTTGGCTCTAGATGAATGGTAGTGCTCTCATCACCCAAAGACATGGTGTTGTCCCATGCCCCAAAATTTTGTAATAATATAAAGCCCTAGCTACAAAATTTTAACACAATGTACGGTTTGAGAATATGGTGCGATGACAGGAATGAATGGTGACGCACGAACGTTGGACAAAACGTTAGGACGTTAATACGACAAGATGTAGGACTATAGGATGGCAGCACAATAGGACGTAGGACGTTAAGATGCATGACAACATGACACAGTACGACATGATGCAATACTATAGGACATAGGATGACAGTTGGACGAAAATAAAAATAAAAATAAAACGTAGGTGGATGAAAGCCCATGGATGGTAGTTCGTGGATGGTAACTGACGTTGTTTGACGTTGCACAGAAGTTGACAAATGTTGGACATCGAAAGTGGGACGTCCTGGCACGAAAATGATGGCGACACTTCAATTCACAACCTTGTGTTGCAGTGGTGGCTATGCTGTGGCATTGCAGCTCACAACGTTGCGACTCACAATGCTGTGTTGTAACTATGGTGGTGCTGTAGCATGCAACGTTGTAACAATGGCGGTGCTGCAGTTCGTGATGCTGTGGCACTACAAAGAAGCAAATGTTTTTTTTTCTTTTTACCTCGCGTTTGCTTATTCTTTCCGCAGCGTTTGCTTTCGTTCCTCTTCTCCTCACAAGAGCACAATAGAGAGAAAGAAAAAGATAGAAAACACGCACAAGGGAAAATTTGAGGGAACAAAAGAAAATGATTGTGTCAACCACCTCAATAGAAGGATTCTTGACACCCTTGCTTTGGATTTGGATGTTGCTATTGGATCAGGGAGCACCACTACACATGGTCGCATCGGGTTTGTTGAAACTGCATCGGTCCTCTTCAACAATAGGTTTGCACAGTAGCAAAGACAATAGTAGGTGCAACGCAGAAACTTTGGCAACGCTTCCTCTTGTGTTGTAGCATGCACACATGCACGCGCACTCTCAGGTGAAGATTCTAGGTGATGTTACCCAAGGGCTTATTACAATTGTGACTAACAAGTTGTCACATGAACTTGGCATCACAACCATTTCCTTTGCCCCCACTGGAGCCGTGGCAGGAGGAGGAGTAGCTGGGGTTGCTACTCGAGCTACTTTTGTTGTGGAGGAGAAAACAGCGTGTAGGCTATTGCTAGTTCTCCTTCTTTTTTTGCGTTTGTATTGTGGCCATAAGAGGAACACATGAAAGGAAAAGTAGCACAACAACAACATCAAATGCAAAAGAATTCAAAGTTCAAAAGAAATATGTTGCTTTCAACATTAAACAACAAAGAAAAGTTTTTCTAGAATTGAATTACAAAGAAAGAAAAATTATGATGTATGTAGACGGTGGCCGTGCAATGGCCGCCATGAGCATCTAGAAATCCTATCTAATTATGGAGGAAACTCTCTTGATAAAGGAATTCTAGAAAAACTAAAAAGAGAAAGGAAGGGATTGGCCTTTTATATAGCTACCAACAAGCTGAAACCTTAAGCACCTAATAGCATACAATCACCTAAAAACATACACATACCCTAAAAACATATATTAACCCTAAAAGACATGATGGGCATGCCCATAACTGGCCATCATGTATGAGGCCATGTATGCGCATGACAAAAGTAAAACTTGTAGGCATGTTTCAATTTGAATTTTTAATATTGTTAATGATTGATGTTATTTTTCAAATTTCATTTACAATGATGTTTCAAAATTTTTAATTATTGTTGAATTGACAAGATTTTTTATATTTAAACTTGCCACCACAATTGAATAAAACCAAATGAAACAATCTAAAATTTGTTAGAATGTTTTTACTTGCAAAATTGAACTATAACCTTCCAAGCATTGGGTGTCATATGACATATGTAGATGCTATTGATGAAGTTTGAAAGGTAAGTTCCGTTTGTATTTTGATTTAGTCACAATAATGTGTCAAATTTTATTTTGAACTCATGTTGGAAAACTTGTGCAAGCAATTAAATTCATACATCTAATCGTTTGTAATATATTTCAATTTTAATATAGAGACAAAGAAAAAATTATACACATTTTTCAAGTTGCATTTTTAATATTATAAATGATTGATCTACTCTCCAAGTTTCATTTACAACGATGTATCAAATTATAAAATTATTTTTGAATCATCCAAAGCTTTGATATTTGAAATCGTTACAACAATTGCATAGGACTAAATGAGACACACCTAAAAACTACCCCATTCTTCTCCCCTAACCATTTACATGGACATGAAAAGGCACATGTTATTGTACCTTTTCATGTTATTTTTGAAAAAGGTTTTGAATAATGCTATTTTGAATTACTTACATACATATATATGAGCTGCTTGAAACCATAAATTCCAGATAAATCTAGAAAACTGGAGATTTTTAATAGTGACAATATTGTAATATTTGATTAACACAACCCTTGAAGTTTACAATTGGCTCATGAATAGTTCAATGTGTCTTCTGATTACAAAACTTAATTTTGCATTTTGAAAAAATCTTCAAATGAAACTCTGAATCATATTAATTCTTACCATTAGGAATTTGAAAAAGGGGTATATACAACATTTTTGTCCAATGCCACATATTTATGACTATTAATAATCATATCATTGATGTGTTTGTTACAAAAAATGATATGCAATGGTTCTTTTGAAGTAAAAATGGCTAGAAAAACAATTTCATGAAATTAAAGTTATTCCTGAAATTAGTAAAGGACAAAAAAATGAAGATTGATAAGTCAGTTATATAATTTTTTTGACTTATAGTCTTTCACAAGTTTTGGTGGTGTAAAATAGAAAATGCTTGGAAACAAATGAATTAAATCATCTTTTTAATTGTCATACCAGCATTTTAATTTTTTTTCTTAGTGAATATTTGTTGCTGGACCCAAAAAAAAGGGCAGGTGAATCCTACAAAGGATTCTTTTGGAAAAAATGGCCCAAAATCACCATATTTGAAGGGGGTGAAAATCTGAAACCAACATTGTTAGACAATATCACCAAAACGGCATATCACCAAAACATAGAAGGAATCCAAAAAAATTCTAATGTCCTCTCTAACCTGTAGCGAAATTTGGTTAAATCCTCCTCCAGATAATCACCAACCCACCTAACTCACAAAATTGGGAAAAAAAAAACCTTGGTCATGATGCTCAGGATTACATCATATTAAATATTCTCAAAATGAAGAAGTCTATGTTAATGAGTTCAAATTTGCTCATTATAACTTTAACACTTTCACATTGTGTGTGATATGACTAGAAGCTAGGTGGCAGGATTGGATGTCACAGGCCCCACTCCATGCCCTCAACATTGGCACCCATTTTGAGAATGTCCCCACTCATGGGCTTTACCCATCATAAAGCACAAGTCACATGCTATCATGATAAAACATGCATAGATCATGCTGCACAGGCAAGGAAGGGTTCTTATGCCTACTTATAGGTGTAAGACCCATTCCACTCTCAAGGAGTGGCAATAAAATCCCTCTTTGTATAAGAGGAATGAAATTGGATATAAGACACCCTCCAAATACACTAAGGGATTTCTTCAAATCTCTCAAGTTGTTACTATGAAGCTCAATCCACCAAGTTATTTGTTGTCCCATGTTTTCTTGATAAAAAAGCCTCACAGGCAACAACCAAAAACAGAAACACATGAACAATTACAAGGAAAACTCATTAGAAGATTTTGAAACAAGATCCATAGATTGGCTCTCCTCCCAACCATAAAATCACACATAACATGTGTGGGGCAACCAGATTGAACTGCCACCCACTAGAGCACCATCACATTGCAAGCCTGTTATGGACTAGGTAACTGGTGAGAGCAGCTGGGTTACCTCAAATAATTGAGCCACAGGATTGTATGAGATAACCCAGCTGCTGTCACTGGTTACCTGACATAACTGATTGCTGCTGGTGCAAAGCGCACAGTTGGTTATGAATCAGCACCAATCACCCACATTCCCAGGGTTTGTTGATCTGTGTGTCGTAGAGGGACAGACCAATTGGTAGCACTGGAGGAGCATGAAGTTGAGGTTATAAGCTGGGCCAATCAGGTACTTGGGCACTGTGCGTAATGGCTTGTAACTCACATCCTCTCAGCCAACAGGAGCACAAGGCACCCATTGGCAACCAGTTATGACTCAATTGTGCATGAACACTAAGTTTCAACTGTGTTGACAGCAGCTTTCACCTTGGTATCCTATCCTATGCAGATTCAGTCATTTAAGTTGTTAGGACAACAGGTGGCTATAAAATATGCATGTAGACATGGTTAGTAGTTAACTCTTAGTTTAAGGGCTACAGAGTTTTTATTAGGTAGGTAGTCAAAACAACAATTGAGCTAACCACCTTGGTTACTGTAGAGATCTGGAACCCAATGGAAAAGTATTTTGTCCACCAACCATCCATCTCTCATGGTGTCCAAGTGGCTATTGCCTGTTTGCCATGTTGAGCCTCATGGACACTAGGTGGATGGCCTGCTATGTAGCCTGTAGTCAGAAAAAACGTACTGCACATATTTATTGTTGCAAATGCTAACCTACCTCTTTAGATATTTTTGAACTACTGACCTAGTTGTTTCAAGGAGTTCTATAAGATTCTTTAGCATCACCGTTGAACCAAGTGAAAGGGTATTTAGCATCAACTTAAAAACCTGACCTAAATTTCCTTTTGTATAGACATTGTGAGAAAATTCGTTGTGAACTGACAAAAGCACAGTAGGGGGTCTGATTCAGAACAGAGACTGAGAACTGGGAACTTCTCCATACATACAATTGAATTCAACCACAATAGAATAGAGAGATAATGGTACAAGAGGGATATAAAGATTTCAGGGGGCAATGACATATCAGAAGACTCAAATCAGAAGAACAAAGAAAACAAAACCAAAACTGAGCGATTTCAACAATGGCAGCAGTGCACATTCAGAAACCTTCAATAGCAATATGTACAGTACTGAAAAGCTACCATAACATCCTCCAACTTCATCAGTCCCAACAGTGGTGGAGGTCAATGGTTGACATTAACCAACATGATGAGTTTCAGCCACCATACTACCATAACATCCTCCAACTTCATCAGTCCCAACAGTGGTGGAAGTCAATGGTTGACATTAACCAACATGATGAGTTTCAGCCACCATACTACCATAACATCCTCCAACTTCATCAGTCCCAACAGTGGTGGAGGTCAATGGTTGACATTAACCAATGTGATGAGTTTCAGCCACCATACTGACAGTATCAGGATTACTCAGCCATAATGTGGGCTGTTTCAACAAACCTAAAAAGGAGGAGACCAAGGAAACCAAGAAAAAACAGGAACAACAAAGAGAAATAAAAAATCAAGAAAGAACAAGAGGAAGAAAAGAGACAGAAACAAAGATTAAGAATGTTTATCCTAGGAGGGAAGATGCTTTATTGCAAGTTGCACAACAGACAGTCCCCAAATGTGCATGTCACATAGTGAAAATGGATGTAGACCCACAAGCATGGGAGGAGTACCTTTATGGAAAAAAACAAGGCACAGGATAATGTGTGCAAATCTCTATGGAACCATACCTCCCTGTTGCAACTGTGGAAAAGCATCCTGTGTAGTATTGCACAGGCATTCAAGTTCATGAAACAATGGACAATTGTACAGTGTATACAATGGTGCCACTGCATCCAGTTTCTGCTTCCTGGTTCACTCTTGAGCCACAAGCTGCTTTCCCCAGTGTCTTCTTAAATATGCAGCTACATATGCCTTCTCATTGGACTGTGGCGACCTGTGCCCACTCCCCATCAACAGCTTCCTTCCACAGTGTTACATTGTTGCTGGCATCTGAGACTGCAAGTATATTCCCTGTCAAAGACCAGCTCACTCGCCACACCGGTGTCTTGAAGTCATGCAATGTCAATCCCTCCCATTGATCACCTTCCTTACCCTGGACATGGTTGACAAACACCCTCACCCTCATTATAACAAGGTCATGATGTGTGAAAAACAGGCCTTGATGACCATTAGAAAACATAGGTCATGGTGTCTTCTTCCTCAAGACTGCTGGTGAAAAACAACACTCAATGCCCATAAGAAAACATTGGTCATGGTGCTTTCTTCCTCCAGACTGCTGTTTGAGGAACAGAGCTCAAGGCTTGTGAGGAAACATAGGTTATGGTGTCTTCTTCCTCAAGACTGCTGGTGAAAAACAAAGCTCAAAGTTCATGAGAACCATGTGCTGTATGTGCAACAAATTCTTACCTGAGTCCAGATAACCACAGTTCCATCTTGTGATGCACTGGCTATAGTGGATTTTGGGAGGCCAAGATTGGGTGCCCAAGCTACATCCCTGACCCAGTCTGTATGTTTGGAAAGAGGGGGAAAGCAATCAAGCCTCCAATTCCCACCAGTGTATTTCCACACCTTGATGGTGTTGTCACATCCACCAGAGGCAAGCTTCTGAATGGGTGGAGAAATGTCACCAACCAAAGAGCCAGGAGCAGCTGCAGGTGCCCAAGAGACTGATGTCACTCCCACTGGATGTGCAGGATCAATCTTGGCTTTCTCCCATGCTCCATCAGCCTTTTGTGTCAGAACAGAAATGGTGCCGTCTGATGAACCACATGCCAGGCACAACCCAAACTCATGTGGAGCCCAGCATATGCTGTTCACGGAAGAATCATGCTCCTGGAAAACCTGCTCATGTTGCGTATACACACTAGAATGATACAAATGTTGTTCCATCTTCATTGAGCAAACAAATGGAGAGAGCTAATCACTGGATTTAGCACTGACTTCTTTCCCGCATGAACGATTTCACAGAGTGATGCAGGAATGAAGTTGTTGGAGGAGAAAAAAGAGAGAGGATCTGCAACGTACTCACCTGGGCTTGCGTCCACTCGTTGTCAGCTCCCTGCTTCCAGATGATGACCTTCCTGTCGTAGGAGCAGGAAGCAAGGATGGATCCAAACTTAGGGTGCGCCCACGCCACCTGCCACACGGGACCTTCGTGGCCCGTGAGAGTGGCCAGAGGCGAGGAGGAGGAGGTATGCTGCTCCTGCGCGCCTACAGAAAACAGCTTGATGGTCCGATCCGACGAGCAAGTCGCCAGACGCTTCCCGTAGTAATCCATAGCCACATCGTGCACCACGTCCTGGTGCCCCGATTCCAAGGTTTGTGTCGCTGTTTGCGTCGCAGCTGCTCCCGCCGGCGACATCTCTCCGTGTGTCTGTCCCTCTTCTCTCTCTCCGTCTCGAATCCCAGCGACGTTCCTTACACACTCCGTTCCTTTTATCTCTCTCTCTCTCTCTCGCGCAAAAGTGACTTCATCTTCAGTCCGATCATAGGCCGTGGTGTGCAGGGGAACGCGCTCGCCAGTCTTGTCCCGGTTCTAACTCTGTGTATGTGTGTTTTTTTTCCCAAATGAAAAGTGGCAAAAATGATTCGAATGAGGCTTGTGAATATTGCCATTTCAGAGCCTCAACCACACCAGCATGGACACTGGACAGCCGTTGTTGCCCAAGAAATTCATATCTTGGTGTTTAGCCCAAATGTGTTAGACTTGACACTCCAAGGTAAGGTGATCTATAGAGGGTTGATGAGTCTGTGATCCATTTCATAAAGATGTTTTCATGTTCAACATCCACTACAAAATTGAACTGATGGAAACAAGGGACTTGAAAACAATAGTAGGGTTAGAATGTAGTGCACATAACTCCCCTTGACAGATTTTCACCACAATTACAAATCCACCCACAAAAGACTCCATAGTTGGCTAAATTTGATAAAGCAAATGGACAGCTTCAAGCAAGGAAAGAATCCATGATAAACCTAACATTATCTTCACATCAACTAAGAGATGAAAGTTGGTTGTTGCCTGACCTTTTATAAGTGAATCCAATGCCATTTTCACCAAAAGAATGCTATATTCTTTCATGATCCTTTTGGCAAGTGACAATGTGGAAATCCATTGAGTGTGTACATTTTTCAACATTTTATTTTATTTAGTGTCCATCAGTTCAACAAGATTTTGGAATTTAAAGTGACACTTAAAGCTCATGCTAAAATGACTTGAATGAAAGGTTTGGAGGAGCCATTCCAAGGGTGGGGCCACATGTGGAGGTAAAACATAGTTAAGTCAAACTTAGAAAAGTTACATTTAACCTTGTGTTCACACATGCAGAGATAACAACCTTCAAATCCTACATGGATGCCTATATATTAAGGGAAGTTAACTTAGAGGTAACTAGCTTAATTGCTACCTCTAAATATACAAAAAATTTAGATTTTTTCTCAAAAATCCAAAGGTAGCTAACTTCTCAAAAAAATGTTTAGATAAGTCCATGCTAACTTAGCGCTTTGACCCACGACCTTCACGCATTCAAAATTTTTTTGTTCAAGCAACAATGTAACATACTCCCAACCAAATGCAGTAGCATTTTCTTTTGGTGTAGCAAGCAAGTTCAATTTTCAAGTTTTTTTACATTCTTTCAATAGGTTTAACATCGTAACAACAACAAGCATGGACTAGGTGTTTGGTGTCATAACAAGAACAAACTAAAGCAGGTGTTCAACGATTAGTGTCTAGCAATGGAAAAACTTCGTAACATCATAATAGAAGTGTGGTCATTACTTTGCTAAAAGGTGAAAAAGGTAAATTAACTTTTTTTTTAATATCATTGTCAAGGACATAAAAAACCACAAAAATAAAGGTTAAAAGAAAAATCTAAATCTAACTTTCAAATAAGGAACAAAACAAAATTATATGATTAAAAAACAAGAACATAAAAACTAAGAACAAGAACACGAAATGTGTAAAACAATCGTGAAAACAAACTTTTATTATGCTGACATATGCAAACATGAACATGAAAAGAACATGACAAAGCAATGATGCAAAATCGTGTTTAAAATTAATGTTGAACAAATTGAAGAAAATGAGGGGTTATATTTTTATTTATACCCTTTTGGGGACCTAGTTCAAGAAAACTTCCAAGGAGGCTTTTAGGTGTGCATCAAATAAAAAAACTTTTTGAGAACCTTCTTAATTGATAATCAACTATAAATTAATTGAAACTTAATTAAAATTTAATTGGGGCTTAACGAAAAATCAACTGGGAGTTAACTAAGGTTAACAAAATTTAATTAAAAGTTAATTATAAATTAACTCAAAGTTCAAATAGAAATTAATTAGGATTTAATTCGAAGTTGATTGGGAATTAATTAGGAGTTGATTGGGAGTTAATTTGAACTTAACTAGAACTTAATTAAAAGTGAATTAAAATTTAACTATAAGTGAATTAAGAGTTAATTGGAAAAAAATTAGAAGTGAATTTAAATTTAATTAAAAGTTAATTAACAGTGAACTAAAACTAAATTAAAAATTAGGTACAAATTATAGATGACCATTTAAAATAATGAACCCTAAGGCATTAACATCTGTGATAGTCGTAAGTGTGCACGAATTAAAGATAAAAATATAAGAGGTAGGTATAAAGTGGGCGGTAGTTAACTTTAGGGTGATAGTTGGCATTTTTTAAAACATTAATGGAAAAATGGAAAAATGGGCTACCTTCAAGTGTGGCCCCAATTTATATATAAATGGCAATTTCTTCAATATTTGGATAATCAAGTTGGTGCAATGTCCACCTCCAATTATTAATGTTTTAAAAATCAAATGTCATGAAATCAAATGTTGTTCCTTCAAGAACCTTTTCTAAAAAGAACAAAATAAGAATCATATGTTAATCCTTCACAACATATAAACATGGTAGTTGTAATGAAAATCATATTTAAATTGTTCTCCTTTTTTTGTTTTTTATAATAATACTAAGGCGAGGCCAATAAAAAGAGAAGGAATTTAAGTTGCTTAGTTAGACAAATATAAATTACAATTTAAGGCAAAAACATGGTTAGGTGTTTCAAAAGTGGCATTTGAGGGTCCATAATCTAACATTAGTGTTTTTTTTTGCAATTTTAATAATTATCAAACCATAAATCCTATAATTATCCCCTATGTTTTTAATGATAAATATTAATAAATCAACCTATGAATACCCTTAAAAATGTGATTGGTCAAAAAATTCATGCAAAAGATTTAAAATTTAATGTGAAATGGACTCCCAAAAATAAAATTTATAACAATCACATCATTTAAAATTTAAAATATATATTAAGAAAATTTCAATGCACTTCACTAATCAATTCTTCATTTAATGATGTTTTATCTTTTTATTTTTATAGTATTTTGATGTATTTTTTGAATCCACATTTTTCATTTTCTTTGTGTGATAGGCATAGTGTTGTCATTTCAAAAGTCCATTATGAGTCTATCATTTTTAAAAAATTCATCCAAATTTTTTAGGATGATTCCCATTAAAGTCTATGACAACATGAATAATTAAAATTTTGATAATGTTAATTTTGAATATGGTTTTAAATTTTACATTTGTATATAATCCAAAATAATTACAAGTGTGATGGTCCAAATAGTCCCCCTATTCATGCTTTCAACCTTTAAACTTTTGCATTATCAACATTAGTAATGTTATTGACATAGATAGTCAACATAATTGAAAAATCAAAGGTTTGACATGTGTTAACATTAAAAGGATGGTATCTTCATCAAGAGGCTTTTATAAACACTTGAGTGTAACTCTTTCATTTTTTAATCATGGTGAAAATCCTTGTAAGAAAGCAACAACTAAGCAATGTGGAGATGGTCATGGAACCAATTTGGAAGTGTAAGAGGAGGATGTGGATGCATGGTGGAAAGGGGTTAGAACTTGAGAAAGGAGGGAGCTCAAGAAAAAAGAAAGGATTGCTTCTTGGAGATAATCATTCTAGGAAAAGAAATGAAAAGATTTAGTGTGTATAAGAAGGGTTTTTGGAGGTTTTAGTGTGGTTCAAAATTGTTTTGTAACAATGCATATGTAACAATGCATTTGAGTTATTCTTGGGCAACCATTACAAAACAAATGTGGGGTTTCTTAATAGGGCATCCATCAAATGTGTTCAAGCTTCTATGCCACGAGTTGAAAAATCCCCAAAAGGGTATCAAGTGTGGAACAAAACACTAGTGTAGAAAGTGTAATTGTGCTTTATGTTGTTATGAAAATTTATTTTACTTCAAAAATTGTTTTTTTCCCTAAATCATGGACTATGATTCAAAAGCACAAACTATCCTTACTACAAAGGAGTAAGAACATTGCTTTGCAAGCTCAAATCCTTGTTTTCACACCTTGGGCGATGGTTCAAATTGTTGCCTCAACTTTGTCCCTAGTGGTTTTTGCTTGTGTGTCAATACAAAAGATATTGGATAATGATAGTTGTAGAGGGTTCAATAATTCAACTTTGTGTGAAGATGAAGAGGCAAAATTTTGAACTGGAAAATCATACAGCTCCAACTAACTCTTCTAACTTTGAGGAAATGATGGTTAAGTGGTAAAATGGAGGTTAATGGAATGTTGTTTTCCTTCTCATCATCTTTTGTCAACAAATGCTTGATCCTTGTGATATGGGATAATCTACTGTGGCAAACTATGTAGGCCTTGATGTTGCAAAACCATTGTATTATGACGACCAGTTGTTTTTTCCTCTCTTGTAATCTATTTGCAAGTCTTAAATTATTTTGCAACCATGTCAACTAATATTGGTGGTTTTGTTCAAGGAAAGGTATTTTGTGGGGTCAAGTCCTAGAAGGCTGAAATAGCCTAGTGGTCTAAATTTTTGTTTTTTATATATTTTTACAGCTTCCATTTTTCAACATGTTGATTAAGCATTGTAACAGCTATTCAATGCACAGTTGCCTTGTACAACAGAAAGTCACAGATAAATTTGTGAATTTTGACTGTGATTTGTTTGAGACATGTGAAAATGAATTTTGAACATAAAGTTGGGCATACAAAGATTAAAGGCCCAACAGAATTCTATATATACAAATGGAGACTGAAGACAACAACCGAAAACAAAACAATATACAAGTGTTCATCTCACCTAACACATCAAGCATCTCATGATTACTATGTACAAACAACATTTGTTTATGTTCCTACTTCAGCGCCAGTAGCCTCATTTTAGAACACTAGGTTAAGTATTTGTTGCTAGCCATCATCCTCAACAAACCACCTAGAGATTGGTAACACCCAACATGTATACCAAGCCATTCTCTTTGCACAGCAAACCACCAAGAGATTGGCAATACCCAACATGAAAACTGAGCCATTCTGTTTGCACGGCTGTTGGCAGTCTACCTGTTTGACCCGTATGTATGATATAGTCTGGGTCTAGGAGCTCTTCAATCATTCAGATTTTGCAGCCTGACAAATCACTCCCCTGCATATAACATCTGGAATTCTGATTTCAGTGCATTAGTTCTGGCCACAACCTCAATCACAGATTATTGCTTCTACTGTTTGATATTGAAGATTACATGAAAACTAGTTCTGAAGTAGTACTTCCGTTTGCAACAGGGACTAATTGGATAAGAGAAATCATACAAGACCTCAAAATTGGACACTGGCATTTTTGCTATGAAGAGACTTTTTGGCTCTTCGGACTCCAGTAATTTGCTAGATTACAGACCTTATTCTTTCTTGTCACAAAGCAAAGGAAAAAAACAGTTGGCTGATCAAGAGAGCCTTGGGCATAAGTCACAAGAGACTTGGGTAATTCATTCTCACAGTTGCTCATTGGGAAACCTCTGTGTGTATAAGTCTCCCAATTGCACGAATGCTCTCTGCTCACCCAACTAGCTGCATACATACAACCAACCTAGCTCACGAATCATCATCATTTCCTGACAAATCATTTGGGGATCCACAAACCCATGATTGCGCATCCTTGTCTTCATGGAGTGGATGTGAGTACAAAAAACCTTGAACTCCATAAGCAGCATATTGCAATTGCAACTCTAACATTCTCATAAATCGTCTTGATCAGCTGGCTTGTCCAAAATACAAAAATCAGCAATCCAACAAATCAGAAATCCAGAGAAACCCTCTCTCTACTCTACTCGACTTCTCTTCTCTTCTCTTGCGAAAATGAATGATCAGACAGGTGATGGAGTTGCAGATAGCGTTGTAGTACCCGGACCAGCATACCTCGGGATACAGACGGGTGAGCTCGTCGCCCTGCACAACACGTCCTATGATCGGACCCATGTTTACCCTCCTCTTGCAAGAGAGAAGGAGCGGAGTGTGTAAGGAGCGTCGCTGAGATTCGAGAGGGAGGCAGGGAGCGAGAGAGAGACAGTGGGAAGAGAGAGATCTTGGAGGAAAAGGGAGAGGATAGTTAGTGCGGAGAGAGAGAGAGAGAGATGTCGCCGGCAGCAGCAGCAGGGACGCAAACGGGGACACAAACCTTGGAATCGGGGCACGAAGATGTGGTGCACGATTTGGCTATGGACTACTACGGGAAGCGTCTGGCCACTTGTTCCTCGGATCGGACCATCAAGCTGTTTGCCGTAGGTGCGCCGGAGCAGACCGTAGTGCTGGCTACTCTCATTGGCCATGAAGGTCCGGTGTGGCAGGTGGCGTGGGCGCACCCTAAGTTTGGATCCATACTTGCTTCATGCTCCTATGACAGGAAAGTCATTATCTGGAAACAGGGAGCTGACAATGAGTGGACACAGGCACAGGTAAGCTTGCAGATCCCCCTTCTTTAGAATCGAACCACTTGATCAGAGCGTTGTGTGACATCAAATGCTTAGGCATCCAGCTGGTTTGCCCTGTGATTAGGGTTTCATCATCCACCTTGCAAGTGCTCTGCCAGTTTGGATTCAATTCAGGTTCCAATATGGCACGGAGAAGTACATCAATTCACTGTGTTTGTTATTTACCTACATGATGCATACAGGTTTTCCAGGAGCATGACTCTTCAGTGAACAGCATATGCTGGGCTCCAGCTGAGTTTGGGTTGTGTCTCGCATGTGGATCATCAGATGGTACCATTTCTGTTTTGACACAAAAGGTGGATGGAGCATGGGAGAAGGCAAAGATCAACCCAGCCCATCCAGTGGGAGTCACGGCAGTCTCTTGGGCACCTGCGGCTGCTCCTGGCTCTTTGGTTGGGGAAATTGCTCCACCTGTTCAGAAGCTTGCCTCTGCGGGATGTGACAACACCATCAAGGTGTGGAAATACACTGGTGGGAATTGGAGGCTTGATTGTTTTCCCCCTCTATCCAAACACACGGACTGGGTTAGGGATGTAGCTTGGGCACCCAACCTTGGCCTCCTGAAATCCACCATAGCCAGTGCATCACAAGATGGAACTGTGGTTATCTGGACTCAGGTATGAATTTGTTGTATATAAAGAACATGTGTTCTCAGAAACTTTTCACTTTGTTTTTCGCCAGCAGTCTTGAGGAAGAAGACATCAAGACCTCTATGTTTCCTCATGAGCTTTAAGCTTTATTTCCCACCCACAGTCTTGAGGAAGAAGACATGATGACCAATTCTTTCTCATGAGCATTGAGCTTTGCTTTTCACGAGCAGTGTTGAGGAAGAAGACACCATGACCTATGTTTCCTCACAAGCTTTGAGCTCTGTTCCCCAAACAGCAGTCTCAAGGAAGAAAACACCATGACCAATGTTTTCTCATGAGCAGTGAGTGTTGCTTTTCACCAGCAGTCTTGAGGAAGAAGACACCATGACCTTGTCATAATGAGGATGTTTGTCAACTGTGTGCAGGGTAAAGAAGGTGATCAATGGGAGGGATTGACATTGCATGACTTCAAGACACCAGTGTGGCGAGTGAGCTGGTCTTTGACAGGGAATATACTTGCAGTCTCAGATGCCAGCAACAATGTAACACTGTGGAAGGAAGCTGTTGATGGGGAGTGGGCACAGGTCACCACAGTCCAATGAGAAGGCATACGTAGCTGCACATTTAGGAATACACTGGGAAAGCAGCTGGTTGCTCAAGAGTAAACAGGGAAGCAGGAGCTGGATGCAGTGGCACCATTGTATACACTGTACAATTGACCATGTTTCATGAACTTGAATGCCTCTGCATACGACATGGTGTCCTTTTCAACAGTTGCAACAAGTAGGTATGGTGCCGTGCAGGTTCAAGCTACATTATGCTGAACCTTGTTTTTTTCCCATAAAGCAGCTTAAAGCTACCCCTCCCATGCTTGTGGGTGTACATCCATTTTCATTGCATGACATGCACATTTGTGGACTGGCCATTGTGCATCTTTCAATAGAGCTCCTAGGATAAACATTCTTAATCTTTGTTTCTGTCACTTTTTTTCCTCTTGTTCTTTCTTGATTTTTTTTTCTCTTTGTTGTTCCGTTGTTCCTGTTTTTTCTTGGTTTACTTGGCCTTCTCCTTCTCTTTTAAGTCTTGTTGAAGCAGCCAGCATTATGGCTGAGTCTTCCTGATACCGTCAGTATTGTGGCTGAAACTCACCATGTTGGTTAATGTCAACCATTGACCTCCACCACTGTTGGGACTGACGAAGTTGGAGGATGTCATGGGAGCTTGTCAGTACTGTCCATATTGCTATTGAAGGTTTCTGAACATGCCTGTAACTGCTGCCATTGTTGAAACTGCTCAGTTTTGGTTTTGTTTTCTCTGTTCTTTAGGTTTGAGTCTTCTGATATGTCATTGCCCCCAAAATCTTTATATCTGTCTTGTACCATTATCTCTCTATTCTATTGTGGTTGAATTCAATTGTATGTATGGAGGAGTTCCCAGTTCTCAGTCTCTGTTCTGAAATGGACCCCCTACCGCGCCTTTGTTGCTTCACAATGACTTTTCTCACAATGTCTATACAAAAGGAAAATTAGGTCAGGTTTTTAAGTTGATGCTAAATACCCTTTCACTTGGTTCAAAGGTGATGCTAAAGGTTGTTATGGACCTTCTCGAAACAAGTAGGTTAGTAGTTGAAAAACATCTAAATATGTAGGTTGCAACTTGCAAGAATAAGTATGTGTGGTATTTGCCACCTTTTGTCTGACTACAGGTTACATAGCAGGCCATCCACCTAGTGTCCATGAGGCTCAACAGATGGTAGATACACCATGGCCACCTGGACACCATGAGAGATGTTACAGTGGTTGGACGAATGTATGTTTCAACCTCATTTGTTTGATAAGCCCTAGGACTGAAGAGCTTTGTTGGATGAACGTAAATTTGGGAATCAATCATTTAGGGCATCTACAACTTTCTGAACATACTCTCCTCCAAGATTTGATGATCTTGTAGGGCCTCTCACATATAAGATGATGATGGAAGTGATTTACGATTTCTACTCCATCTTCTGTAACATATACCAATTTCATATGTGGAATCTACTCTTGAAGGAATTTTCCGAAGACTTGGAAAGCCTACTGTAGCTAAGACAAGGCCCCCATGAAAAAAACCTACAGAATGTTGGAACCAAGTTGGAACCTGTTGGTGTTATGCTTAGGAGGTCCATTTGAACCTTATTAAGATTGTTTAATTCTGGAAGGACATCAATTAGGAATTTCAAAGAAATTAGAATTGAAATGTTGTTAGTTTAGAGTACCAATCTGGTTCTTCATGCTGGAAAGCTTTTAACAAAGTTAGCATGCAATGTAGGATTTGCTCCATGACTTGGCATCTTGATAGTCATTGCGCTGTACGCAAATGCAAAATCACCAAGGGTTCTTTCTCAAACTCTTCTAGTAATGCCTTTAGTTGGGTGCTTTTACATGTCATACTTCATTTCATCCAACCCATTTGTACACCTTATTTGCACATTGGTGCATTATCAGACACTTGGGAGGGAGCACCTTTCAATGCATGACATGCAGCTAAAACTTCTCTCCATCACATAACAAATATTGATTATTTACAATGAAAATTAATTAAGATTCAAAAGTTACCACTTTATTGAAACCATAAAAAATTCAAATTCATTACACAAACTATTAACTATATGAATTTAGGCTCTTGTGTTTAGGTACGTTCACATTAATAAAAGCTAATGGTCCACCTCTTAATGACTATTTATTTTTAAAATTATTCTTATACCATTTTTTAAAAAAATCATTTATAAATTAAAAAAATTATTGAAAATTTCTTATGACCCAAAAAGATGTTGCATTATATTATTATGTAACTATGTGTTTAAAGAATTTTTAAAAATATATATCATTTATAAACCATTTAAGAATCATTTAAAAGTTTACTAAACAATGAAAAACATTGGTTACAATCCTTTAGGAATGTTTTTAAATATTTTATCCTTATTAGATTCATTTAAAATCAATTCAAATGTTTCCATAATATAGTTGTAACATTGTTATATAAACACATTAGAAAAAATTACAACATTAGTATTATTTTTAACACTAAAATGAAAAGCCAAACATTAGTTACACATCCATTGGCTTCTATTAGTTTGAATGCATTCATCTATTATCATCAAAAACTTTGTTGAGGTTTTCATGTTGTGGAAAACTACAGACCATTGGTCAATTTTGCTAAAATAGACAACATTCTTCTAGCTGAATTTTGTGCATTGACATTCCCCCCATTCTCATTTGAAGAAAAATTGCCATTGTTAGTTACTTTGCAAGTTTCGTGTGGTTATTATAAGAGATTTTGTGTAATGGCCAGGAATTTAAATAGTAATAATTTTATGTGTCAAGTCATGGTTGCAAGTGTTCATAGTTGCATATGTGATTACATTATGATGAATTCAAATTTTAGTTGTGAATGTGATTACAATTTGTGAGTATCTCAAGTTTAAATGAAAAGATTGATAAAAAGTGATCATATGTGAACCATTATCAATGACATTTATTGATGGTTGACATCCAAATCTTTGCAACTATACAGAGATGATTAAATGACATGTGATAATTATATTATTACAATTCATGGTTAGTAGGTAAGTTTAATAAGTTAGGTACATTAAGCTCAGCATGTATTATCTGCCTATTTATTTTTAACCTAGGTAGGTAGATGGGTAAACCATTTATTTAGGTTAGGTAGGCCATTTACCTAGCTAGGTATCTAGGTAAATATTATATGATAGGTAGGTAGGTATTTCATCACTAAAGTTAAATAATTCATTTATGTTTAAGGAGGTAGATCGTCTATTAATTACCAACATATTTATTATTTTTTGAGGGTGTGATGCAATGGTTAATTAGGACTTGATTTATCCTTGTGAAGTTGAAAAGTTGAAGTCCTTATATTTGCACTCTAAGGCTTAGCTTAGGCTAAGATAGGCTAGATAGGATGGAATAAATACATCGACTACATTATGTTAGCTAGATTAAGGTAGGCACCTATTATGTACATATATTTATTATTTACATAGGTAGATATCTAGGTACCTAGTTTAGTAAGCAAGACTATGTAAGTTAAGATAATCACCTAAATTATTGACCCACTTATTATTAAATACCTAGATAGATAGGTTACTAAATGAGGTTAAGCTAGTTAGTTAGGGCATTTGGTATGGTGTGATTATCCATAAGATAATTGCAATTATAATCACAAAATCAAGTTTCACATAGGTTAGGGGGTTCATGTCATATTCATGTTTATTCATGATAGTGAGAGGCAAAATGGATTGTTTTTGTAAGGGTTTGTGATTGTTGAACTACAACTTCTAAACCACATGGTTTCTTTTGTGATTAGTTGGTTGATAACACTTGTTTTTGTAATCATAGGTGTTTGTTATAATTATAATCTAGTCATGAATTGAGAATATTTTTGAAATTGGTTTTAATGGGTAGAGGTATTGCCTTCAACCCTGGTTTTTTAAAGAAATGTTAACTCACCTACCAAGGTATTGATAGTCTCTTAATACATAATGTTGGAGCTAGAAACACAATAAACAACAATAATAAAACAATAAGAAAGATGGGAACATGATTTCTTGAATTTTTTGTGTAGAGAAAAGGAAGGTTTTGTAGGTAGTAGTAACAAGCTTCAAGAAACATTCAACAAAGCTCTAAGCTCATTGCAAAATTTTGCATTTGAAGAACATTCAAAGATTTTCACGACAAGTTAATTGTGTGCAGAATCACTTTTCAAATGTGGTGGTTCAATGCCAAACACTTTGGATTTTTGAATTAGGAATACTGGCTAATGTGGTAGTGGGGGTGGGCAGATCAAATTGGTCCACCTTGACGTTTATTGGTTAAACACAAAAACTACAAGCTCCAAACAAAGGTCACCTTGGATTACAAAACCCTATTGCCACCACTACCCCACCCAAAACCTGACCTTAAAACTCATTTCACACCACCTCCCAAACTCACCCCAACCAAAGCCCAAAGTAAATTTAGTTCAACTAAAATGAACAAAATTTAAATCCCATTTGTCATTGTGAACAAGTCAATATAATATACCTACCTACCTACCTATTTAGTGCATTGACCTAGCCACTTACCTACCTAGCTATTGCCTACCAAACTACTAGAGTGCAATTACCTACCAATTGAATGCACTTATCTACATATTTATTTTCCTATCGACCTATTCACCTACCTACATAGTCTAGCTAGCTACCTTCCTACTTATATACTCACATACATACCTATCTATTGACCCACTCACCAATTACTTAGCACTTTTATTTACTTGGGTACCCATCTACTTAACTATATACCACCCTAGTGTAGCTACCTACTAATTTAGTGCAATTACGTTGCTACCTACCTACCCACTTTCCTACCTTGCGCCCCGTGTGAACAAGTGAAGAAAATTCAAAGCACTTTCTCCAATCTAAACAATCCCATCCCTCAAACAAGTTCAACCAGCGTGAAACCCAACATTTTAAGCCAAGTTTCCAAATGGATATGTGGTAAGCACATGAGGAGACATCCCTACCTCTTGGGGACTAGTCACAATTAGTCTATGTAAGGGTTGGTGCACCTCAGGCAAACTAGCACCCCCACCAATACCATGGCAAACATGCGAAAATCCATTTAAATTGCTTCTAAATATTACAAATATACCATGCTCGGCGTAGATCAGGGTCTCCGAGTCCAAACTGAACATTTTGGGGCCTTAATATGGCCACTAAGAGGCCTCACTAAGAAAGGGGAAGGTACCAGTATGGGTGTTGGTTCACCCTGGTCAGTGACCTGGTCACTTATCACTAGTTTATCCATTTCTCTTTTGCTGCCTTTCCACCACAAAAGTAATGAAGTGCTCACCACATCTTTTTTTTATTATAGAAAATTTCCATCTTATGGCTTGAATGTGTTAAAAAGTTATGATTCCCCATACTTATATTTTCGTTGAATTTTTCAGCAAATACAATTTTTATACGCTTTTATATTTCTCCATATTCTCGTATAGAATCAGCAAGCATCTTCAATTTTCTAAATACAAAATGTCATGTGATGGACACGATAACATAAATTAATCAACTACCAAGGATGAGTTACAGATGGGTATTGAGAATTGGAGGATTGGTCTCCAAATTGTGTTATAGTGTTTAGAACCAGGCAGCATCTCCAAATTTTCCATGAGAAATGTCATGTGACAAACATAATTACACAATTAATTAACAAACTCTGGCAAGGATTGGGGTAGCAGATTATGTCATTTATTGACCACATTATAGGACATAATCTTCTGGTGATGACCATGCATCCATAATAATGACCAAAATGATTGTGTGGAACTTGATTTGTCAAAGAAAATTGTGGAATCTGCTACCCAGGCCCCAGACCTTAATGTCATGGAATGGCCTCACCCTTGCCCACTATGTTGGGTGTGTGGCCTGGGTCGCCCAAACAGGCTCACCATACACATAATGAATGTTGAAATCTCATATATGGCCCAATGCCCATGTATGACCATATCAGACTTCCATTCCGCCATAGCCGCCTTTGCACTTTGCACAACTCCAAGACTAGAAAAAATCCAGTATGTCTCTACTCCCCATTGGAAGAATCATAGACATGATACCTATGCACACAAGCAAAACCTAATTTCATCCATATGCACACAATAATTCTAGGGTGAAAAGTGCAGGATGTCAAGCTGGGTATTTGATCTCTAACCTCTCCCTATCTCTGTATACTGGTCTGGTTAATTCTGACCTAGGCAAATACCCTATTTTTCGTCAATAAAAAGTCCATACCCAGCATCTAAAATAAGCTATAAAGGTTATCTCTGTTAAATTTTGCTTCAACTTTTGGTGGTCACTCAAAGTCCAATTCCAGACAATTTTCAACAGATGAAATGAATATATTTTGGGGTTGTGGTGTCAGGGAGTGACTATTAATTTATGTCCCACGTTGTTTTTGCTGTTGTGATATATATGGACAAAATCTCTTTAGGTGTGAAAAAGGTAGGAAAGTTTTGGTTTTGAAGTAAGAGTATAGGGGTATCCAGTCACTTGGGGACCTCACCTATGGGATGCTGAATTCACCACCTTTTCCTCTCTATATCAGGGACACAAATCCAATCCATGATCAGTCAATGCGGGGTTGGGAGATGTTGCACGTTGCAACATATTCTTATGGTATCTTGGGAATGTGCAATTCTCAATTTTCCTTTTTGGAGGTAAGGCACTCCTTTGAGGTCATTCTGGGTGTAAGCTAAGAGCATCTCCACCCCAAAAACTGGAAACAACTCCTTTATGTTAAAATATAATAGTGTTTAATGATCACTGTCCCCACCCACAAACGTCATAAAAGTCCCTTTAATGAGTCAAAGGCCATTTATATCATTACATCTGGACAAGTAATAGTCACTGTCCAAATCCATAGTACAAAAAACATTTAAAGGGGTTAAAATGACCACTGCAAAACGGACACCAATACAAGAGCTCAGCTGGATTCACGCTATCGTGCTGCAAAATTCAATGAAAAGCGGTGTTTGCAGGTGTGGGGTGGAGATGCCCTAACTACACGTTGGGGGAGTTCTATCTTATCTCCCCTCCAGGGAGCTTAGAGCAGCTCCATCAAAATATTTAGCCAATCAACAGCACATGTTATGCAGAGCACCTGGACCAATCAAACTATTTAGCCAATCAACAGCACATGTTATGCAGAGCACCTGGACCAATCAAACTATCTAGCCAATCAAGTACAGCACGTGTTAGGCTCTCCTCGGCCTTTCGCCAGACTCAACGTCATGTGGAAAAACGCAGGGCTAAACCCATTTTTGCTGAGCCAAACTGGCATGTGTTAACTGTTCTTCATCCAATTTTCGTTTGCTGTGCCTCCTTGTGAGTACTTGTGGAGCTGCTCTAATAACCATAATGCCCTCAATGGAGGGCCTTAGCCTTCATGAAAACCTGTTTGTACAAGTTTAAAATAGTAAAATCCAGCTGTCAAGTTATACTTTCTGATAAGGGTCTTACAAATTGTATAGTTCCCACATACAGTTCTGAAAACTGAGCTAAAGTCAGCTCAGAAACAAAGGAAAGGCGAAATAGGAAACAAGTGTTTACTTGTAGGGTATTGTCTTTAAGTCCCAAGGTGGGGGAGTTTCCAAAACAAGGAGCCTCCAATGAGTTGGTAGCATTGTCTAGCTCTCATTTTGGGAATGTCCCTCACCCATGAGGTTTTACCCTTTAAAGCATGAGGCAAAGGAAAACCTAAACATATGCAGATCATGATGAGTTGTATGAGGGGGAGGGTTCTTACATCTATTCCTTAAGAGTGGGAGGGATCTAACACGCATGTTTAGGTTTGCCATTGCCTGCTGCTTTAAATATAAGAGCCCATTGGTGGGAGACATTCCCAAAATGTGCGGTCCTACCCACTCTTAAGGAGTAGGCATGAGATCCCTTCTCTTTCCTACCTTTCTAGTAGAGATGTTCATGTTTGTAAGGTGCCCTCCAAATATGTTTCCAAAATTTATGAAAGTGCTTTATGTGGGGAATGATTGGAAGTATCTGCATCTGCAAAACTTCATCCTAATAGCCATCTAGCACACGAATGGAAGAAGCAACTTAAACAGCTACTGCGTCGTAAAAAACGCATGTACAAGAAGCTGCAAGGGCGACAGTTGTGTGCACTAGCAAA
>Ga0116227_10005704_pt1 | contig 26005 bp, 13 predicted proteins | sample S1TSphgellanicum_FD_89693 | JGI IMG/M metagenome (GOLD analysis project Ga0116227, IMG submission 89693) | Host-associated microbial communities from peat moss isolated from Minnesota, USA - S1T2_Fb - Sphagnum magellanicum MG | ecosystem: Host-associated > Plants > Peat moss > Unclassified...
TATTTCATGTGACAAGAACCTTGAGGAGTTCTTGATGTTATGTTTCGTGTTGTGAGCATCATGTTGTAGTTTCCTTTCAATAAAGATTTATGTTTGCACTTGAGTAGATATCCTATTTGTTAATTGTTCCAACCTCATTCATTTTCCACATCCAAAGGTTTTTTTTTTTGTTATGATTTTTATTCAAGGAAAGTCCTTTAACTTTTCTTGTTCCAATTGTTTTTTTAGTTACATGTGCTTGAAACTGTAACAATATTGATTGTACATTTTTTATAACACCAAACTTGTATATATTGAAAAGTTCACTATATTGGAGTACCATTGAGATAAAATCTATAACATTTTTTTCCAACACTTTGCATGCTCCTATTACCATGTAGGGAGCAGGATCAAACTCAAATGTGAAGCTTGGAAGGACCAAATTTTTGGGCCTGTATTTTGGATTAGGTCAACAACATATGTACAATTTTTGGGTTGTAATTTGAAGGTGGTGCTTCTATGTGACAATGAATTGTAGAGTTTATTACTATAAACTTATGATGTAGCTCATAGTATTATGTGCGTGTAGAGATATTGATGTCCATGTTTTGTTACCCATGATACTATAATGTTAAGGAAACCAATACTTCCTTTCATTTTTTTTGCAATTGCATTCTAAAGTGATAGCTCTAATTGTTGTTGTTTGGAAATTAGAGGGATTGGTGAGAGAAGTTCATATGCGAGGTTTTCAATAAATGCTCAAAGTATTGACAATTGTTGCACTTAGTTTTCAAGTATAGAAGTGAAATTCTAGTTTTTTTCCATCAACAAACTATCTTAATGAGTATCTACATGATTTTGTGGTTGTGGGGGATTTTGATCATCTTGGTGGTTTGGCATATGTTCGAGATCTCATTGATGAAAGGAAACAAAATTATCTTTCCTAAGTATTTTCCTTTTTAGTCTAGTATGTGTGCTTGTTAATAAGCCCACATATAAGAATGAATATTATGTTGTTGATGAAGAACTTAGATCATGCCAGAGTCACTAGTGGTGAACCTAGTTTATAAGCTTTGGATGTATTTGGAAATTGCAAAGCATAAACCCCTCTTTCCCTTTTGTGTTGTTAAATGTTTTTTGTGTTGTTTCTGTGTTGTTTTCCATGTTTAGGTTTTTTTGGTTTTTCCTTGAACTAGCCAGCGCAATGACATTCTTATTCCTTGTTAAGATAATTTCCAAAGTCTTTATGTCACCATCTAATGATGGTAAGCACCAAGACATGAAAGCATTCAATTTGTCATAAGTTGTTGCACCCAAAGAATTGTGGCAAGAAGTTGAACAATGAAGGGTTGTGAACATAGGTACCCTGGATGCAAACCAGTTGTTCAAGGATGATGTTACTTCAAATTGAACTTACCCAACTATTGGTAGCTATTGCTATTGGCATGTTTGTATACGTTGTAATGTGTTTTTTCAATTATCGTTAAACCATTGTTATAATAGTATACACAATGCCAAAACAAGGCAATTATGATTACAAAAATCCAATCATATGTGCCATCTATGACTAGAGCTGACTACATGAGTGCCTAATCCAAATGACCACATCGTAAATCCCACTAATTACATTAGTCGCAACCACATTAATGACTATGGTTTGCCATGACTATAGTTCCAACCGACATAGTGTTAGATCCAACAAGATACACGACAACCTCACAAAGTGCCATGTGTCACAAATTTTTTTTAAACCAATTTTTTTTCTTTCCAATCAAATATTGCCACGTGCTAACTTTTAACCTAGGGGACCTAGCATTAGGAAGCCTAGACTAGGCCACCTGGCCTAGGCATTAAAAAAGCTTCATAGGTTAGGCAAGCCACCAAGGTATTGAAGTGTTTAGGTGTTAAGATTTGCAAGTGGAAGGACTTGAATTCCCCACCCCCACTTTGGGGAATAAGTCCTTAACCATTGCACCACATTATTTTTTTATGATAAAAACCATTAATCTATAAACAATGATATTTTTACTCAAGTTAATTTAACTCACCCTAGGCTAACCGAAGTTGACCTACGCTAATTTAGGCCTAGCCTTGGCTAACATAGGTTAACCTAGACTAACTTAAGCATTTCTAACCTAAATGTTGGCCTATTTACCATAAATTAACATAGATTTAGACTACGGTGAAGTGAGCTAAACTTCACTAAATTAAGCTACACACATTTGTTTAGACTAAATTTGGATAAATTTAGCTAAACTAAAATATTGAGGATAAACTTGGATAAATTTAGGTTAAACTAGGATATTGAGGATAAACTTGACAAAAATGGGCAAAACATTGCTATTTAGGTTAAACTTGGCAAAATTTGACTAAACATGGCTATTTAGGTTAAACTTGGCTAGACTTGCCAAAACTTAGCAAAACTTGACAAAACTAAAATAAATTAAGCTAAATTAGGATATTGAGGCAAAATTTTGGCAAAAGTTGGTTAAACATGGCTATTTAAGTTAAACTTGGAAAATTTTGGCTACTTAAGTTAAACTTGGCTAAACATGGCTATTTATGTTAAACTTGGCAAAACTTGACTATTTAAGTGAAACTTGGCAAAATTTGAGTATTTAGGTTAAACTTGGCTAAAGTTGGCAAAATTTTGCTAAACATGGCTATTTAGGTTAAACTTGACTACTTAGATTAAACTTGACTAAATTTAGCAAAATTTGGTTAAACATGACAAAATTGACAAAACATGGCAAAATATGGCTAAACTTGGCAAAACTTAGCAAAACTTGCTTATTTATATTGAACTTAGCCAAATTTGGTTATTTAGGTTGAACTTGGCTAGACTTGGCAAAACTTGGCAAAGCTTAAATTAATTAGGCTAAACTAAAGTATTGAAGCAAAACTTGGAAAAATTTAAATAAAATAGGCTAAAATAAAGTATTGAAATAAAACTTGGCAAAACATAGTGAAACATGGCTATTTAGGTTAAACTTGACTAAACTTGGCAAAACTTGGTTATTTAGGTTAAACTTGGTTAAATTTAACAAAACATGGCAAAACACAGCTATTTAGGTTAAACTTGGCTAAATATGGTTATTTATGTTAAATATGGTTAAAATTGGCTACACATGGCTATTTAGGTTAAATTTGGTTAAACTTGGCAAAACGTGGCAAAAATGGCTATTCAGGTTAAACATGGTTAAACTTGGAAAAATTTGGCTAAACATGGATATTTAGGTTAAATTTGGCTAAACCTGGCAAAACATGGCAAAACACGGTTATTTCAGTTAAACTTAGTAAAACTTGGTTAAACATGGTTGTTTAGGTTAAACTTGGCTAAGTTGGCTAAACATGGTTATTTAGCTTAAACTTGGTTAACCTTGGCAAAACTTAACAAATTTTAAATAAATTAGGCTAAATTAAGGTATTGAGACAAAACTTGGCAAAACATGGCTGGACGTGGCAAAATTTAGATAAATTAAACTAAATTAGGGTATTGGGGCAAAACATGGTTAGATTTGGCAAAACTTGACAAAACGTGACAAAACTTGGCAAAATTTAGTTATTTTGGTTAAACTTGGTTAGACTTGGCAAGATGTGGCAAAATTTAAATAAATTAGGCTAAACTAGGGTATTGAAACAAAACTTGGCAAAACTTGGTGAAACATGGCTATTTAGGTTAAACCTAATTAGACTTGGCAAAACTTGGATGAATTAGTCAAAACTAAAGTATTGTAGCTAAATATGACTAAACAAATTTAAATTAGGGTATTGACGTTAAATTTGATTAAACATGACTACACAGTTTTAAATTGGTTAAACTTGGCAAAACTTGGAAAAATTAGGCTAAATTAGGGTATTGATGTTATATTTGGTCAAACATGACTATTTTAAAATTCAACTTGGCTAAACTTGTCAAAACTTAAATAAGTTAGGCTAAAATAGGGTATTGACATTAAACTTGGTTAAATTTGTTTAAACATGGTTACTTAGGCTAAATTTGAATAGATTTGGCAAAACATGGCAAAACATGGGTTAAATTTGATTCAATTTGGCTAAGTTGGTTTTTTTTTAACCAACATTTTGCTAGGTTAAAATTAAGATATTTGAACTAAAATAAATTAGTTTAAATTATATTAAATTATGTTAAATTGGGCTACATTAGGCTAAATTATATTAAACTATGTTATTTATGTTAAATTAACCTAAAGCAAGTTAAATTGTGTTAAAGTAGGTCAATCTAGGTTATGGTAAACTAAACTAAATTGCTTAAGCATTTTTTTGTCCATTTTAAATTAAATTAAATTTGGCTATATTATTTCAAATTCAAATATTATTTCAATATGAATACACTAGTTGTGTAATCACATTCTTAGTCATAATTACTTTTAATCCTAATTATAGTTGTCTATATAATCATGTAGTCATAATTTTGACCAAAGTCATTAAAATGGTAGTAATTAAAAACCATATATGATTATAGGACTATGTTTGGACATTAGTCACAAGATGTCCTAGTAATAAAAACCACATTTTGTGTTGTGATATCCACATATGTTCTAATAATCTGCTATTGTTCACAAAATTGCTTATGTATATAATTTGACATACTATAAAGGGTATCATCCATAGCTAACAAGGGGTTTGAAAAGATGTCAACTATGCTTCTTTGAAAATATGAGTATTGACTTGGGGATATCACTAAAAGAGCCACATCTAAAATTGTTGCAATTGCATACATATCGTAATTTTGGCATGGAATGCAATGGTAATTAATGATGTATCTCCTAACTTATGGGGGCTTTGGGGTTGATGACCAAACTCCAACCACTCAGGGAATAATTATTGTGGATAGCTAGGTGTATTATTGTTCTACATTTTTCAATTCTATGTTTTCCTTTATACGTTGCATACCAATAAAATAGCATAATAACTCTTCCTCTGTAACTCAAATTTAGATTTGCAACCCATGGGTATTCTGATCTATTTGTATAAGATGAAGAAAACATTTCTAGTTGTAGTGGCTATTGTTAATAAACTTGTAGGTGCAATTGGTGAAATGGGTTTACTCATGTTGCCTTGTATCACCTATCATCTTATTTAGGTCATTCTTCAAACCCTTGTCATTTCAAGAGCATAGTAAAAAAGGAGTCTATAAAGTCAACCTTGATTTTAGTGTTTTGTTTAAGAGAATATAAAACTTTTCTGACTTGTGCCTTGTTTAGAGTTTTACACCCTCTTTGCTCCCTTTGTATGTGTAGTGCAAATTATGTTAAACTCCATTATGGTTAACTTTTGGTCGGTTTGACAACATGCAAATAAGTTTTCAACATCATGACATGAAAAAAAGCTATTACATGGAACATCTATTGGTGAGTTGTTCAAATAGCAAGCTAATTTAACCAAATGTGCATCTTATACACCTTCCAAATGGAAAACATACCATGCAAGTCTAGTTGGACGATAGGCTGCTCTTTGCTATGTTGTGCATTAATTGTGGATTTGTAGGTCTCAATGCCCATCTTCATTTCAACTGCCCTAATTCTAGAATTACAGCACTGATGTTCAACACACTATAATTTGGAGTATCAATGTGGCCCATCTACATACATCTTGGCTACCTTGCTTTTAGAAATGTAAGAATGTTTTTAACATCAATGACACAAAAATAAGGTCAAAAACATATGTGAACATCCCTGGATAGATAGATCAATGAATGACTAAGATAATTATTATAAAAAATATGAGTGCCTAAAAAAATACATGAAGTTTGGAAGGATCATAGTTTCTGTGCCTATATAAATTTGAATTATGTCAAGAACAGGAATTCATTCCTAGATGGTAGATAGATAAGATTACTTGACATAATGTGTTGAATTTTTTTTTAGACAAACAACTTGCCATTTATTGGGTTAGAACAGAACAATTTAATAATTTTTTTGAAACATTCATTATAATACTTAGTGGCAAAAATAATGATGATTTGTTTGCATCAAACATTCTCCAGTTTCCAATTTCTCATGTTGCCACAAATTAGATAATGATATGTATTATCAATTATAATCTTGCATATGTTTGGTAGTGCCTTGGATTGGTGAACATTCACAATGCAATGTGATGAGCTTGCTAAAAGTATGGTAGGGCAAGAACCTTTTGAATGTGCCAACTAAGCTTATTGAAAAGATTTGTTCAAGTTGAGTATAAACACAAGTCTTATAAACTAGAAAATAGAACTTGGATCCAACATCTTGAGTCTTTCCATATGTTTATAAAAATGTATCATATCAAAATGTGATGTTTAGTGATCGCCAAATGTAACTAAAACACTATCCAATCAGTGTTAGAAAATTGATTATATGTTTCAATCTTAAGTAAGTCCTCAATCGTCTTGTTTACAAACTCAAAATTGAAGAGCTATTGGATTCCTTCAGGTCAATATAACTGGCATCCTAGTATCAACTCTAATAGTTCACATGTCAAAAGTGTCCAACTCAATAAACTATCATATTCATTAGGACTTTGACCTAGTATTGACCCCTTTTTTCATTGCTTCCTCTTACTTCCAATCTGGTACATTTCTTTTACTAAATGTTGTAGTGCAACCTTTTGGTGGTTTGCTACACTTTGGCATTTCGGTTTCCACACTTGGTGCTTTTGCACTTCCAATCAAATCTCCATACAACAATCTATCTAATAGATCAAGGGTGATGGTGATTTTCTTCAACTCTTCATAACTTAAAGCCCACAAGTCTTTATAGCTGAAAGAATTACTACTTAACACTTATGGGAGTAAGTTGTTCCTAATTCCAGATTGTGTGCCATTAATTTTAGTCTCATGAATATGGCCACCAATGATTATACGGTTATAATCACTACTTGTTGCCTTCCCAAAACTTATCTTCTTCGCAAATTTTGGAAAATACATCCTTAGATCCACTGCTTATAAGGGTGACTTTGGTGCAAATGTCTTTAGGTTTGTTGTCTATATGGGTGATCTTGGCTCTTCAACCATGTCAACAACACCTACACAATAACATGTCAAAACAAAATTTGTTTTAGGTTAGGCCTTGACAAGAAGTGCATACACCTAATTTAATACACATTGCATAGTTTGAGGTTAGAACTAGATACAACCCATACCTAATTCCACTAGTTTGACAACATCCAATAAATCTTCCACCCCATCTTGTTGACTATTCAAGCTTCAAGTGATTCTTGTTGGTTGTTCACTATTTTAGGTTCTTTAAGCAATTTCTTTTTGCACTTGGATGTAACAAGAGAATGCACCTCCTTCTCTTGACCAAAATTTTTAGCTTGCATATGAAATGGTGAACTTGTAGTTGTAGATTTAGTAGGTGAAGCATCCAGAAAAATTGATTTTTGTGTTTTTGAACATGATAAAATACCAAATGGACTTGATGTTTGAATATTATCACTAAGGGCTTTGCAAAATGGTAACCCAAAGGAACTTGTGGAACCAAATTCAATTAGTCTCACTTCTATTGATTCACCTAGAACCAAAAATCTTGTATTGTTAAACTAGATTTAAAATTTCAATTTTGTATGCATAATAAACATTTTTATAATAAAATAATAAAAATTATGTAGAATACAACAGATAATACTCTTAAATTGGACTTAATTTGAACTATTTAAACATAAAAAAACATTGCAGCAAGAAAACAACAAAAAACTTACAAACAACAAACATGCCAAATCAAACTTGAATAACATATTTTTTGGTTTCAACTCAAGTCTATATGTTGTAGCTTCTTTAGCCTTGGTCATTATGTCCTCTTGACCTTGGTTAAGGTTCATTTCCTTTGCAAGTTCTAGCAACTTGTCATCTAGTTCCCGAAATCCCCAACTTGTCTACCAATCAAGATGAGTTTCACATTACATACACAACATTTGTTGGATTCCTTCAACATTGCACCAAGATAGAAAGGATGGAATGTGTGTTTACAAGATGTGATAGCAACATCCATGCAATGAAATCCTTGGTTACAAAATCCACATGGTTTCACAATGACGAATGTCTTTCTGCTATCTTCCAAAACATCTTTGAAATGCAAATTGGGTTTAGGCTTGAAAGCCATGCCCTTTCCTATTTTCATTTTGTCTTGTTGCATTTGAATGTTGTCAACTTGTTTTGTAATTGCTTCATGTGCAATAGAAATGTCTCTAATTCTTGATCCAAAATTTGGTAATCAATTTTTGCCTCATCAAATAAAGCTTGGCCCTAAATGGCCATTTCTTGCTTGTCCTCCATCAAAGTCTTGCATCTATCCAATTGCCTCTCCAACTTGAAGAGATTTTTTTCTCTTTCATGAACCTTTGTTTCTGACCTAGAAATTTTTTTGCAATGTCTAATGCTTTAGCTAAACCAATGTCAACTTGAACCTTCAATTCCTAACAAACATGACAAAAAAAGGGTGCCAAAAAACATAATGAACATATATGTAACAAAGATTTGTCATGAATACTTGGTCAAATCCCTTTGATTCACAAATTCAAAAAAAAAAACCTTGCCAAATTATATTCAAGAGCTTACTACAAGTTTCTTATTTTGATTACCTAGTCATGCAAGATGCTTTTATCTTCTTTGAATTTGAGAATTGAAGCTTCAATTGCATACACACTACTTTTCGCCTTCTTGAATTTTGCCTTATGATTTTCCATGATGTATTGTAACCCCACTAGTTGCTCTTTGAGCTCTTGTTTCTTGCCCTACATATGTTTCAACCGACCCTTCACAATAGTCTTCAAATCATGCTTGAATACCAATAGTTTGTCCATAGTTTTGATATCTTCCAAGGTTGCAAGAAAATTCAAGCTTTTGGTAATATATTCTTCCATAAACACAATTGTGTTTGAATCAATTTTACAACCCCCATTTGGACAAAATTAGGTCCTCATGGCTTCTCAAACTTGCCACTACACTCTGGATTGTTGGAAAGACCAACTTTTTCCAATGAACTTACATTTAGACACCTTGCTTTTCTTGAATAGCAAGAGTAACAACTTCTGCCCAATTGACATCATTACCTTTTGTTTCTATTATCTAGCCCTTAACCAACCATAAGTACAACTCATTATTTGTGATATGGCCACTGCCATAGATCTTTTAGTACAAATTTTCCAACTTTTTTTTAAAACCTCCAACAACAATGGAATAGTGATCTTAAACTTTGAAACATTGCCAAAAATTTGTGGAATGTCAATAGTAGTTACATACTAATAAGTAATATCTCCTTTAGGATCCAACCCTATAGTTGGTAGCTTCCTAACATTGAAAAAACTTGGTGTCTTGGAACTTGTAATCAACTGAAGGCCATGGTGGGTATTCATTGTCTATGTCCCTTCTTCTGAGGTTTTTTCTCCTTTCTTAATTCCTTCACCACTGCATGCCTTGCACCTAAACAAAATGAATTTACAATCTCAATTTTTTTGTCATATATCTAACACATTCAAAGTGGTCTATATTAAAGAACTAATAAGAACTCTCATGAGTGAAAAAATTCCAATTGCATTTAACCATGATTGAAGACTTTACAAACCTATGCTTACAAACTTGTAAGACAATTCTACGATTCAAACCCACTTAATTAAACAATGTACAAACTCACTTCACATAGTATAATTTAACTATTACTGTAATATTAAGCATGTAAATTTATAAACATGGCAACAAATGGTGGCAATCAACATACATGTAATTTCCCATTTGTAAATGAAATGAAACCAAATCAAGATCTTGACACTTAGAGGGCCCTAGGTCAAATAGTACCTTCTTTAGAGTTGAAGAGGTCAATATGCCTAACTCATTACAAATTGGATGCCCACAACTTTGGATTAGAAATTCTAGTCACAAAAGCTTAAAGCTCTCAAGAAACACATAATTGAATTGTTGGCATTGAATGGTTAGCATCACAAGAATCTATTTGAGATTTTTCCAAGTGAAGTGAAAGGAAAGTAAGATCAACCTAAGTGAAAGTCCTATAGATCAAGAAAATTACCTTGCTTGAGCTTTGAATAGGTCAATAAATAGTGCTACAAATTGGATGCCTCAACTCTTGATAAAAATTCGAATCAATAAAATTGAGAGCATGGACACATAATGAGTGAACAATAAATTAGGTTGTTTTGTCATGATACACTTGCATTATCAAAATTGCCATAGATCAAACAGTATTCAAAGTGTATTACCTCGTTTGAATTTTGAATAGTTCAATACCTAGTCCTTTCAAGTTGGATCTTTCATCTATGCATCAAAAAATGGCACCCAAAATTGGGAGCTATAACAATTCACACACAAATTTGAGTTTTAAGTAACCTAAAAGTTCAAATATCAATGTCCTAAAAGTTTTGAAGTATTCTATTGTAGTAATGAGGTGTGAATGCAATTGGGAAAGAGTCGTACAATACTTGTCATAAAGACTTAACCTCCTTAGAAAGGATTTTGCACTTGAAAGAAAGTAACTCATACGGGTAATGCACTTGAAGAAAGTGATGAATGTGGTTAATAAACTTTACTTACTTTGAAAAAAATGCTTATTACTTTTTGGAAGCACTTGATAGTTTATTAAGCACCACTTGCTTTCCAAATGGGTCCTACCAAACAAGAGTCATTAGTAAGGAGTCACATAAGCAATAAGTCATTTACTAAGGATTTTAACCTATTGAAAATTGATAATGCACTTAGATATATAACTTCATAAGGATAATGCACTTGATGTAAGCACTAAGGTGTTTAGTAAAACTTGGTCTTACTTTGAATAAATGTTTACTGCTTTTTGTAAGCACTATATGGTATGATTGCTTTCCAAAAGGTCCTACCAAAAAGGATTGATTAGAAAGGAAGCATGTACAAGTAAACATTAATTTAGTAAGGAACTAGTGGAATTAATAAGCAGTCAAGTGCAACCTTACATGCATAGCTTTAGCAACCTTGGCTTCCATGTGTACAACTTTGAAGGGCAACAAACTAAAAAATAAGGATTGGTAGTGCCAATACCTTTTTTGAAGCACTTGATATAAGGAAACTTGTAGATTTGTAAGCACCTAGATTGCCACTTGTAGTTTTTTACGCAAACACTACCAACTTGCCTTCATAGAATGGACAACAAATTCAAGATCTATTTTTAAACCAATACCTACAAATGCACTTAAAACATGAAGAAAACTTAAGTGATAAAATTCCAAAGAATTTCCATGATTTTTTATCAAAGCACATGGACTAGAGCATGAAGGTAATCAAATGAAATTATGGGCACACTCATGCTCTAACACTTCCTTAATCATACAAGTAATATATTGTATCTATTGATCCATGAATAGTTACTCCAATAATTCTACAACGCATTTTTAGTTTAACATGATTATAGAGAGTTCAAGTTTGATGGTCGCATAGATTGCATAGTTGCTATTGACATGCTCCACACTTTGAATGTAGGGAAAAACAAACATATATTCTAATAATCTATGAACTTTAATTGTAAGCAGCTGAAAATTATTCAATGATACATACTTAGCCATAGAAGAATCAACACAATCATGAACACTCAAAAGCACACACAATAAACACAAGAACCCAGTGGTAGCAACACTATTACAATACATAAAAATACTTGAGGAGTTTTACAGTAAATCAGCTTTTGCTACAAATTTTAAGTGAAAAACGTCTAGTTCAAAAAATTCCTAGGAAGATAATCAAATGAGACTTTGGGCCCAATTATGCTTTAACATTTCCTTAATCATACAAGTAGTAAGTTCTGCATCTACTAAATTATTAAAAAAGTTATAAACACACATATGCACCCAAAGGCTAGCAATTTGTGTGAACAAGATAAACCCTAAAGCTTTTCAAAACTAATGTTGGCTATAGCAATGAAAACAATGAAATGAAGCTAATAACAAGAAGTAGTACCTTGAGCTTTCAAGCTCTCTAGAGCTCAAATGGCAAACTTGGAAAATTTTACGACCTAACTTTAGATTTGTATTTGTAATTTTTCAATTTGGCTGCCTCTTATTTGGGCAATCTATTGGAGTCATACATCTAGTCATTGGAATCGTGGTCTTTGATTTCATGTTCTTCCCACCTTTGCTCTCTTTCTTCCTCCAACTATTGTTGCTTAAACAAATTTTGCAAGAAACACTTGAAAATCAAACTAGTTTTCACTCTTATTTACTAATTGTTTCCAAGCTCAATTAAATAGATGCAAACTGAATAATAGTGCCACTTTGTCTTCTATTGGACAAATTGCTTGAATGTAACGCCAAATGTTAGTCAAAATCAAAGCATCCGGTATGATGTTCGATAATTTTCCCATTACAGAAACCCCTTATGTACATACATTTTTAAGCATATCAGAACTTGTAATATTGTTTGGCCTTCCCATATATTCTCGAAGTTCCACTTTTCTACCTTAGCACATTTAAGATAAATAAAAGTTCCTTCTTTCTATACCCTAAAACACTTAATAATATGGCAATGTGAATGTTGAACAACTCATTCTTTCAAAACAAAATTGCTTGAACTTCAATATTTCACAAAGCTTTGGATCTAGGTCATAGCAAAATTTTAAATAACTAGGGTTTGAACGTAATTTTGTCCCAACCAAAAGAGGAAGCCAATGAATGACAAAATAAAACATATGATGAAGACAGTCAAAGGGTAATGCAAAGGTTGGCACGCCGAATTCTATCAATTACAATTTGAATTTTTCATTACCATCCATGTCATTAGTGGTTGACTTTGCTAAACTTACTAACCTTAATAACCCATTCATCTTTTGCCATGTGGTAAATAAAAGAAAGGCCAGTCCTTTTGAAGTTCTCAAGCCTTGGGTCAATTGGCTCCTTAGAGCATGTTTACATCCACAACAACTTGTCCAAGGACAACATTATGTTACATTTTATGTTAGATAAACCAGATGTTTGTGTACATAGGTGTGTGTGATTGGGGTGAAATTGAGTGCTTGCAAGAGGTGATGCCATCATTGTATGGTTTTGTAAAGGAGCAAGATGCCACCAATGCAAACCAAAAAAAAAAAAAAATGTTAATAAGATGACCTAGAATTGTTTTTTTATTTACAGTAAGTCAAGAACTACAAATTCCCTTTCACGAATGGCGAAACAACATGCCACAACTTTGAGGTCTAAAGCATATTTGGTGGGTAGGCAGGCAAATGTCATATGGGATGATAATTGGGATGCAAAATATTTTGTGAACAATTCAACCAAGATGTCATTTGGGAAACTGATCCATGACATGTATGACCCAAATCCAGAGGCACAAGGAATTGTTCAACACATCATGCACATATTGATGGGACTTCCATACAATTGGAATCCACCTAAAGAGTTTTATCGAAAGTAGCCATAGATAGTTTATCATTGCTAGATATGAAATATGGTGTAATTTGCATGATCTTTCAAAAATGACATGTTTTGGACTTGCGGATTTTATAAAACTCAATTTTGTAAGTGAATCATGTTGTCATGTGTAATCAAATTTGAAATTTGTGAATCAATCCTCTTTACACATTTGAAATTTGTGTTCGGATTTATGCTCTATAATGATGATGGGTTTCTTATAAACATAAGATAAAATGATCATTTACAATTTCACATAAGTACTACCCATCTATTTTTTATATTTTTGAACTATGGATGATTGGACTTATCATTGATCATTTGTTCCAACAAATGTTGTCATATAATTGATAGACATCAAAGAATGAAAAAAAATCAATAAAATTTAATTTAAAATAATATTTCTTAATGCAAACTTTACAAGGCATTGACTTTATAGACTTTTGTTTTGGTTTTTTTTTTTTTTTGGCATTGATTACCAAGGCAGGGATATTGTGTGTAGATTAATTATAGAGTATAGTAGCTTAATGAATTTTGGCCCCCATGTAATAGGTCTATTTTTATACAAGGATTCTTGAAAGCTGATATTTTGGCTTGTGTTGAAACTTGGGATTAATGATAAAGTTGTGACACTTTGAAGTAGTTTGGTTTCTTTAAAAGATTTTTTTTTAAGATTATATTTTAGCATGGTGAAATATTGGAATTTCCATAATTCTTCTTTTGCCTTAAAATATTCTTTAATGTAAATGGCAAAGCCACATTATGACACACCAAAAAGATGGTGACTGAGAAAATTTCGATTGCCAAAACATGTGATGACTAAGATTTTCAATCACCAAGCTTATGGCTTATGGTGACCAAAATTTTTTGGTTGCCAGAATACTAATGATCAAAATTTGTTTTCAGTCACCAATTGTAACAAAGGCAACCCAAGTGTGAACAAAGATTTTTTTGCATCCATTTTAATGGACATGATGCCTGATGCAAAATGGGCATGTTGTGTTGGTTTTGAAAACCCTATGTAGAGGAGGAAGAAGGGGTGTTTGGAGAAGTGTTGGAAGGTGCTCCAAAAAAATGGTGCTTAGTCCCATTTTACAAGATCTTGCACACAAATATGTGTTAACAAATACAAAAATCATGGGTCCTTGGATAAAATAAATGACTTTCAATCATGCATGTATGGAACATTTTAGTACAAAATGAACTCCTTCGAGTCTTGCCATTAACTTTTAAGTGTAAAATTTAAAATCTTAATTTAAAATCTATAGTAATTATTGGTACTGATTAGCCCCAACCCTAAGCCCTAATTTCATATCAATAACCCTACTTTCAAATTTGTATCCGTAATTTTAGATCCATAATATAATTTTAGATCTACAGCATCAATTGTAACTTGTTGGTTGTATTTTCAATAAACAATATCATTGGTCACTTTTGCACTTTCCAAATCAAATCTATATTAATTTTCGTACTTTCAAATTTGTACATATATGTAATTTTAAATCTACAATAGAATTACAAATCTATAGCATTTGTTACAACTTGTTGGTTGTATTTTTAGCAAACAATATCATTGGCCACTAATGCATTTTAAATCCACACCTAGTTTGATTATTTTTTTATGGTTGGTGTATTCAATGCCTACCCTTCTAATATGTTGTTTAGAAATTCAATTTTGCATGATGAAACCCTAATCTTAGATCTATAACCCTAAATCCTTGTGTGAAACTCTAAATACATATTGATAACCCTTGTTTGACATTTATAACCTTGATTCCATATTTGTGATATAATTTCAAAATTGGACTTTCATTCTAATGGATGTATTTTTAGTAAACTTAATTACCATTAGTAGTGGGTGCATTTGAAATCCACCCCCAATGGGTTTATTTTCTTATGATTAGTGTAAGAAGTATTGAGATGAAAAAACACAGGTTGTGACAATATAACTGAATTTGAGTGTGATTGTCAAGTTGACCCTACTACATGCCGCCAAGCTATCATATTTCCACAACACGTGTAGGAGATTGATGATATGGCAATGTGGGTGAAGGAAGCCATTCATAACCACCAAGTTGTTACGGTTGAACTTATTGATGAAGATCTTGTCCACCTTTTGATTTTACCAAGCTTCACAACATTGACTTATAGGAAAATGAAATCATATGGTCATTGAACTTTTGTGTAGATGATGAATTCAGTAGTACTTTTGTTACGTATGATTTTGGTGTTGCTTCCATTTTCCAACAGTCACAAAGGAACAATGATTCAATATGTTGACATCTTGAAAGAGATCTTGAAATTGGAATATGGTCCAATATCTTCACCAATTGTGTTATTTCCTTACAAATGAATGAAAAATGGGAATAACAATAAAGGAAACCTTACCTACAAGCAAGATGATGTAGGCTTTTTGCTTGTTAATTTCTGGCATTTATTGCATGAGTTTGATGAACCTTTTGTGTTTCCTTCGCATGTTTAGCAAGTAATTTTTTGGAGTGAACCAAAAACTCCATAGTCGAAGGTTGTCCTTCATATGGAACCTCGAAATTGATGCATCATGGAAAATACATTGGATGATTTCATTGATATTCATAAGGTTTTTTCAGGGCTTGCAACTCCAATGGAGTTTACAAAAGTGGAAGTGATAGGACATTGGTAGGTGCAATAAAATTGAATAGGGAAGAAGCCCTTTTGGCATTTCAAGCTTTGCGTGGTAGCTTAAGACTAGATGAAGCCTTGAGATGACCAATAATTGTCATGAATAACATTTTGGTTGTCACATTGATGGCAATGTAGAAGATATTGTTATCATTCTTTCGATTATTACTATAATTGATGGCTAACATGATTTCATGACCATATTGTGTGGATTTTTATTGGATTCCAATGGATTTAAATTTAGATTGGTTTTACATTAGTTTGCAACATTCCCATTTCCCTTGTTGATTTTCAATTTGGAACATTCTAGTTTGAAATTAATATGTTAATGTATCATTTGTGTCAATGTGTGCTTCATTGTAACCACATAATAATTTTCTTCAAACCAAAATTTTTAACATTTGTTGTCAATTATTATAACATCTTTCATTCCATGTGGTGGTTTAGTCATTAATGTACAATTAACAAAAGTACATTTGTCATCTATGTACAATTGGCAGTAGTTACAAAAGTAGTTGCAAAAATGATTATGTTATCATCCATCCATGAATGACAACATTATTAGATCTAATGTTTATTCTTTTCATCTAACTTTACATCCATATGCAATGTAATTGCAACTCAAAGTCAAATTTACAACTATAGATCAACTACACTAATTTTATAGTTGCATATGTAACTTTCATCACTTGTGATTAATGGGACACGTAGGAAAACGGCATTTTAAGTCGCAAATCTAGTTGGTTCGACAGTAGTTGCAAGGTAGTCACAAATGGAATGTTGGTTTGGACAACTTTTCTTCTAGTGAATGTTTGGGGGTGCAATTTCACCCTGTTACATTGTTCATATCACAAAAAATAACCAAAACAAAAATAAGTCATAGAATCTTGAATTTTTTACCCCAAATTCATTCCCGAGAATGGTCGCCAAATGGTAACTACTAATATTTTGACATTTTTTTATTCTTGAATTCTGTACTTAACATATTATTCACAAACATACAAAGTGTATAATAATAATAACTATAGAAATCAAAAGTAAAACTCAACATAAATTACATTCTAGGATGCATATCTACACAATTATTACCTTTGTAGTGATTTGAAAAAAAAATTAAACCATATTATATTGGAAAACAAAAAATAAGAAACAAAAATACACTATGGTATCAATCTTTTTCTCCATCAAAACTATTTTTTAACTCTATCATGAGCTTTTCTCCCTCCTTCTCTTAGAATTACTCAATGTTTTCATCATGATAATATTGTTTAGCCATCTTCAAAATTCCTTTAAATATTTTTTTCAAGTTCCCACCATAGACCTCAATTCAAACTCCTCGTAAGTCCTAATCAACTCAACCTACTCTATGTACTACTCTTTTGTTCACCCTGTTAAACATTGACACTACAATTTTGTCTAGTATGTCTAACATGGACAACATAGTTCTAGCCTTAACAAAAGACTAATACAATGTTCTTTGCCTTGTATAACATTGAAATGCAATCACATATTTTTGTAAATATATATTAAAGTTTTGTAATGATTGATATTTATTTTTGGCCTATGAAATTTTTTTAAAAAATAAAAAATCTACTTTTAAAATCTGAAATTGAAATTAAAGAATTAGTTTAATATAATTTATTTATTTAAATGAATTAAAACTTGGGCATAAGGAAACATAAAAATAAAGAACCAAATAGGGTATGAAAATAAATTTAAAAATGTGAGAATTGTCTTGGTTTTTAAATTAAAAAATTTTGAAAATTGAAACAAAGATTATGAAAAAAAGTTAATACATGCCCAACATTTGTGTTAACATCTTAAATGTGCCCTCAAATTTCAACATGGTTGCATCATGTTGCCTTGTTAAAATGTTTATAAAAAAAAACATGTTTTGATGTGAATTCTTTGGCATAAAAACATAGGTAGATAGGAAATGGCTATTGTGATATAGTTAGGAAATAATAGAATCAACCTCCTTTGTTGATTTTGCCATTGAAGACATCTAAATCCCCCAAATAATTGGGTGTACATTTAGTCCCCTACAATCATTATGTGTAGGTCTTTAGTTTATTTTTATTGGATTATTCAATGATTTTTAAATTAAAAAACCCAACTTTCTTTAGTTTTCACCACATGTTCCATGTCAACCTTTTAAACTAAATTGGAAAAAAAATAAGTGCTAGAATTTGTGGGCAAAGAGTGAAACAATGAAGTTCACTCACCAAATGTTCCATATGTAATATAAATTTTATTCGAATATAAGTACTTTTTGAAGTTGGTTTAGTTAGTTGATCAATGATGGACAAGTTTGTGTTGCACCTAAAATGTTCTTATTCTTATTGGGTCATTTTTTTCTTTTTGGAAAAAAATGTGATTTATGTTTATTAGCATTTTTAGCAAATTAGGCACCATCATTTGATGTATGAAATTAACTTGTCTTTTTTTTAAGCCAAGGCTAGGGTGCAAATCCCTACCATAAACTAGGTAGCATTGCTTTATAAAGGAATTTTAGTGGTCTCATGAAGTAATATGATGATCTATCACTGTCTTTCCACACAACTTTTGAAACTCACAATTTTATACCTTGGTTAGTGAATAGTTTGGCTAGAGCATCAAAACTATTGAATGTCATGTCCAAAAATGCATATGTAGCACCTTGAATGATACAATTTGGCAATGGTACCAACTTTATTCACTTCAAAAAGTGTTCGATCATAACCAAAACATAAAAGGTGAAACTTTTAGAAGGTGAAAACTCCTACAATGTAATTGATTTGGGCATATAATTTTAGTAGTTTGTAATCCTTATCATAACCTTTGTTAAGCTTTCAATTTAAATATTTTGGCTATTAAAAGTGTGTTCTGAATGACTAGCTAGTTAAAACTGCCACATCAATTAGGTCACATGTGTCATGTTTGTTTGGATCTCAACATATCACACCATCATTTCAATTTAGGGTCAACATAAACCAATATAAATTGTTTTAAATAGGGGTGGTAACTTTTGCACAAGGGTAAATGAATTACCCTTGATCAATGAACATGTAAAATGTGTCGTTGACATAGTTGCGAGAAATATTTCCTAATGACCAAATTAAAATGCCACCAAAAAGGTTGAATCCTTTTTAAATTAGAACCAAACTATGTGACGAAACTTTGGGCACAATTGACTAGTTCCAAATCATGAACTAATTAAACCATTCAATCCTAATCAAAAGTGTATGCCATCATTTGATTGCAATTGAAATCAATCACAACCATCAACATTTGATGTAACCATAACTTTTGGTTGGCATAGGGGTGTTGCAAGATGGTGAAATTTAACTAATTGCCATCATCTAATGGAAACCAAAATCATTTTTATAGGTGGATGGTGATTAAAAGAAATTTTGGTCATTGAATGGCAATTGAAGTCTAAAAGTGATCTCCACCATTTGATAATGGCCAAAAGCCATTGCCTCCATTTGATGGTGATTGAAAGTGATCTATAGCATTAGAAGCCAATGGACAAGAAATTTTATGTTAGATGGTGACTAAGATCATTTCCATTATTTAATGGTAACCTAAAGTCATTGCCACAATTGGATGATGACAAAAGGTGACTTAAACCAAAAGTTGAATGGCAATGGGACATGACCCATGATGAATCCATGAGAGGCTTTCTTGGTATATAACCTTGTTGCATTATGTGGGTCATACTTAATTTAGGCCCCCATATATTCAATTGCATGGATTGAAAATGATACCCTACTTGCTTTATAATCCTAGTTTTGTAAGATTCTTATACATTACCAATATTGCCCCATTCACATGGTACCAATTATTGCCCCATTTCACTGCCCCTTTGAAAGCCATAATGTGTAACAAAATGGAAGTAGTATGGGTATTATGTGTAATGGACAACCAATTTGAATTTTTACATCATGTGGAAGCTACGTTTTTAAACAAAACTTACTCACTTGACTTTTTCAATTAAAATATGCCATTTTCATTGATATGAAAGCAAAACCAATATTATTATTACATTGGCACCAAATTTTGCTACTAGGTATTATTTTGCAATTTATAAATAATTGAGGATTATGTATACCAAAATGGGGCTTTCTTTTAGAGACCCTATATATACCAAAACCTTTTTTTGTTCTTTTGAAAATTTCATACGTATACCAATTTGTCTTTCCAAAAGACCATTATCACCCAACATTGGTGTTAAATGTGAACCTAATGTTTGAAACCCTTTTGAAAATTGCCAAAACACTTACCCAAATCAATATTATGAATTTGATTAAAATCCAAAATTTGTTTATCATCACTTGTATAATCATATTTTTTTCATTGTTTTATGTTAATAACTTATATGTTGCCATAAATGTGATCTCCAATAACAATTATTTGGAATTAGTTATCATAGACGAGGTTGAATTGTGCACAATCATATGTCAAGATCTATTTACAAGCTAAAAAAAATCCTTCTAAACATCCATAAAGTCGCCATTACAAAAATAAAATAAAAATCCATCCAACAATGTTGGAAAGAATGTAAGCAAATCATCAAACACATGATTGTACAATAATAAACACAAATTTCCTTTTTCAAATTAAATCGTCAAGTTTTTCTTCAAGCATCAAAAGATACATTGTTCCTTAGCACAAGTCTTTGTGTCTCAAATATTGATGTGACTAATTATGTTAGAATATAAAGTTTGTTGAATGAAACCATTTAACTATGATATTAATGCCAAATTTCAAATAAACTAATTTATTCCACATGTATTCATCTTTCCAAGTTGTACAATAAAAGACATCACACACACATACACACATCATATGTATGTAACCACATTTAAATTTTGGTCAAATTCCTCCAATTGATAGAAATTCACCTATTGAAACTTTCTACTTCAAAGGGTTGGCGTTTGGATGCAAAATCATAAATTTCACTACTTGATGATGATCCTTTCAACATCGGCAGATTGGGTTCTTCAAAACATTGTGAAATGGAAGAAAAGGTTATTTTAGATGATAATAAAGTGTTTTCATAAACCTTGTTCATGCTTTCAATTTTTAAATTGTCATCTAATACAATTTCCATAATTTCGGCCTCACCTTGTAACATTGCCACTACATGAGCCATGGTAGGTCGATTATTTGGTTCTTGTTGCAAACACAAAAGGGCTATCTTCACCACCTGTAGTGCTTCCTTCATTTCATCATTATGTAATTCAAGTGCGCAATCCACAAGATTCATAATCGAGTTTCCTTTTCTTCGTGCCAATCTCCAAGCCTAAACACGAGGCATAAATATGCTTAGACATTGCACACAATAACAACATGAAAGTGTCAAACTTGCCTAGTGGTAATTATTTATCTTTACAATTACACTCAACCAACACAATAATCTAGTAATTATCATGAAGTAATGATTTAAATTTAGACAACTCCCTTAGCTTGATCTAGAAGTTTGGCATAAGTTTTGGAAAAAATCATATTTTGGGATGTAAATAGGTTGGGTTGTTGAAGCAATGTTTATTTTCAAAATGGTAACTACTAATCAAGCAAATGTAAGGATTAATATGTAATTCATGTTAAGTTGCCACTTGTCAAGTACAAAGAATCTCCAATATATGTATGCATTAGGTGAGGACAAATATAATCTTTCAAGAAATGTTTGAATTGAATCTAGATATCTAGAGCCACATGATATAATATGTAGGTAAATTTTTTTTAATGTTTATGATGTGCCAAGATATATACTTTAGGTCTAAAATATGGATCAAGATATTTCTTTTCTATATTCAAGATTTTTTTTATAATCAAGTTAAGGTTGAACTTTGATGGCATCAATGAATATGTGTTAGTTTTTATTGAACTTCCATATCAATTTGATGATCATTAAATCAAATATGATATAATATTTAGTTGGCTTGGGCCCCAAAATCAACATTCACTTTATTTTCACTTAGGATTTCCATCCTTATCTAGTTTCATGTTTAGGTACTCAATAGACCATCATAACCTTTAGGCAAATATATAACATGACACAAAACAAAGAAAAAAAAACCCAATAACATGGTTTTACCCAAAAGTCATTTGATATGCATGGGTGGCATATTTCAATTTTACTTGGAAATTTACCCAATAATTATGACTAGGTGAGTGAAAGCATAGTAAAGTATGCAAAAAAAGTTGACAAAATAAAAGCAAGTTTAAAATGAGAGAGTTTTTAACATAAGTACAAGAAAGTAAATTCAATATCTATTTAAGTATCATTATGAAATCATTGTGTGTTTTATTCATTTTATGATAAATTGAATACAAAAATTGAATAATTTAAAAATAAAATAAGTAGGGATAAAATATTTCTGAAATTGATTGGTCAATATGGTGTTAATTTTTTAAAATAAAGATTAATGAAATAGATTTATTTATTAAATTAGCAAATAAAGATCATGATATCACTACAACAAAAGGTGTCGTTGTATGCCAAGTTATTTCATTAGATTTTGAGTGAATTCACTAGTCTAGTGAACATGGATTAATGAACTACACCCACATTTTGTAATAATGTATATTCAAAATATTTTTTTTAAAAAATCATATTTTTTCTTTCTTGGAACATACTTAATACATACTTGAAACCAATTTTTACAATGAAAAATTTGAAAATTAATACACAATAGTGAAAAAAAATCTTATATATTATTGTTCATTCAAGTAAAACTTTGAATGTATAATAATAATTTTATGATGAATTTTCGTATTTTTTTTGTTAGCTTAACAAATAGATTGTCAAAATGACATTTTAATTTACTTTATCTTTTTCATACCCAAGTATATGATTTATTGATACAATTTGGTTATATTCATGAACCCAACCAAGAAAAAATAATGATGGGACTCTAGGGATTTACTATATCAATATGAATAATATGAGTTAAATTTGATAACAATCAATGTCCATGGAAAAGGAATGATGGGCTTACAATGTCCAAAAGATAAATATCTTGGGGTGGCAAGTTGGGATCAATGTTTTTTCTTCCACTCATAATTTCAAGCACCAAAACCCCAAAACTGTAAACATCAATTTTTGCTGTGAGTTGACCACGAGTTGCATATTCAGGTGCTAGATAACCCCTGCACAATTAAATGACCCAAACATTTACATTTATTTAAAGGCAATTGCAAACTTTGTTTCATGACACAACTCTTCACCTAAAGCCATTTTCATTTTCATTCACCAATTTTTGATATTCACAAAAAAAATTACCTAGGAATATTTAAGTTCATCCTAGGTTGGAACAAGGTGATTGTAAATCTTTTCAATTCATCATGACTTTTCTATGGTAATGGGTTTTGGAAAATGCTAGCTTTACATAATGGTGGTAATAGCTTGTTAATTGACCACCATGTATCCCCATTAATATACAAGTCATTATATTTTCCATACAAAATATGATTAAATTTAAGATTTTTGTGGTCGTATAAAAGACATTGCTTTGGATTGGCTTTTACTAACTACCTATTACTTGCAATACAAACATGGCATTAGATAAAAAATACAAAGTTGAATATCATCACTAACATTTGTTAATTCTATACCAATGTACAATTTTGTTAATGTCCATTTAATCTTAATCATTAGTTAAATGGGAGTTGTACTTTGTTAATGTATGAACTTTGCATGGGAAAAAAATGATTATTAAATGATAGGTTGAAATTATATATTTTCACTCACTTTGTGCCAGCAATATGCATGGTGGTGATGTGAGTTTGATCTTCTGGAAATAAGAGAGCCAAGCCAAAATCTGCAATTCTTGCTTGTAAATCTTTATCAAGCAAGATATTGCTTGCCTTGATGTCTCGATGGATGATCCGTGGTTGAGCAATCTCATGAAGATAAAACAAACCACGAGCTACTCCTAGACAAATATTGAATCGCACTGGCCAATTCAACATGTGCTTTCCTTTGCCCACTGTAAAACAACATTGTAATTGTGGTCAATTTTAAATTTTTACAAAGTTTTTATCTTTTAATCAATTATTTGAAACAATTTTGTTGGCTTTTGTGCATACTTTAAGGTAGATGTTCATGATTGCCTTTATTATGATTATCATTTACGAATTTGTGAAAAACATTAATGGAATAAATCTTTCAACAAACCTATTTATTATTATCAATATGTACTAAATTAAAAATCACATATTCAAATAAGAATTGTGCATATTTTAAAAAGAAATATATATAAATATAGATATAGAATATATAATTGAATATATATAAATTGTTATGAAATTAAACATGAATTTTTTTCAAATTGATAAACTCACCAAATAATGCTTCCTCCAAATCATTGTTTTCAACATATTCGTACACGAGGAGCCTTTTCTTTGATGTGGTAATGCAACAACCTTTCAACTTCACAAGGTTACGATGTTTCACTCCAGTAATAAGAACAATTTCATTGAGAAATTCATCAATGCTTTGTTGGCTTTCACTAAAAAGTTGTTTCACAGCCACTTCATTCTTGTTTGGAAATATCCCCTATAAGTTCAACATTTTTTATTAAAAAAAGTTAATCAAAATGAATCTTGACATAAATTTTGACATAATCTTATGTTTTTCTATGCTAATATTAAGGTGTCATTAAACACAAAAATGAATCAAATGTTTTGCACAAATTTCATTGGAACAAAATGAAACATGTTTATTCCTTGGACATAGATTGTGATTAACATTTGAATACCATCCATTATCATCATACTACCAACACCTTTTAATCAATGTTTCTACATGTAATCCATATGTCAATATTCTTTAATTAATTTGCTTTGCTTCTTTTATATCATATTTGTTGCACAACCACAAGTAACTTGGAAAAGATGTACATGCTAATTTAATAAAGCAATTCAAGTTTGTTCTATACTTTTTGCCACGTATATTATTTTTAATTAGTCAAAACTATATCTTCATATTTTCTTAAATGTGGAACCATGGGATCAATAGTTTAAATAATAATTTTGAATACTTTCCAAATTCATCTACAATATTTTTTTCAAATATATGGACATCTTAAACTCTAATTTTGGTAGCGTCATAGATTCTATTTCTCAATCTTTCATATACATCACAAGTATTGAGATTTAATTTGAACATATGAAATTGATTGTTGAATATATCTAATGAATATGACACATTCACGTGCATGCATAGTTAATTTGTAAATCTTGGTGTTTTTTAAAAAAATTGATTGAAAACTTAATTCATTTGATAAATTGAAAACATGTTAATTATATAAGTGAGAAGGTCACCTTGTATACAACCCCATAACTCCCTTGACCCAACTTCATATCTGGGTGAAAATCTTTAGTAGCAGATTTTAGTTCAGAATATGAAAAGATTGTAGGTTGAACATCAAATTCCGCAAATTCTATGCCCAGTAACAAAATGACAAAGTTCAATGATACTTTGAATGTTTCAAAATTCATTACAAGCAATCAATGTCTAACGAGATTCTATACATGGTACTTTGATATTAAAATGATTAAATGATGATAATTGTCTCTGATATGAGCAATTTTTTATTTTTTTGATAAACATTATTTAAGGGTGTCAATTTTATGATCAATAAACATGAATCAATATGATTATCACTTACTTTCTTGAGCTTGGTGAAGTAGGACATAATGCTTTTGTTTGTTCCTCCACAGTAACCAACCGCCGATGGCAATGACAAGTACTAGTATAGTACCACTTACAGTTGTTGCAATAATAATCGCCCTTTGAACATGTCGTTGTACATCATCTATTCAATTTGAAAGATTAAGTGCACAATATTTGAAGTCAACCATATGGAAAATTGAAAGATTTGGCCCATGTATTTTATAAGATTGGCTAAAATTACCATAATATTAGGGCACCATTATATTGGATAGGTGATATGTATATATAAATAAATATTTTCATATACAATTTGATCTCTTAGCA
>Ga0116227_10005705_pt1 | contig 26001 bp, 24 predicted proteins | sample S1TSphgellanicum_FD_89693 | JGI IMG/M metagenome (GOLD analysis project Ga0116227, IMG submission 89693) | Host-associated microbial communities from peat moss isolated from Minnesota, USA - S1T2_Fb - Sphagnum magellanicum MG | ecosystem: Host-associated > Plants > Peat moss > Unclassified...
GTCCATTCCTTTCCCCTTTTGCAATCAATTTGCCTTGGTTTTTCATGTCTTCCACAAAACATCCATTTGGGTTGAATGTCACATGTAAACCTTGTTCCACCATTTCACCTACGATGACCAAATTTTTTGTTATGGTGAAACATGAAGTACATCTTTCAAGTACTTTGTTTGCCCATCTTGCATGGACAATGGCACCTTGTTAATTTGTGTGATGGGATGTGTAGTGTCATCACCAATTTCCACAAATCCTAGTGTCTTCAAATCCTTTGTGTTTCTAAACCATTTTCCATGACTAGTTATGTGGTTTGAAGCTCCAAAATCCACATACCAAACATTGTTATCTCACACACCTCCTATCATTGAATTTGCCATGTGATGCATCACAAACAATTGTTCATCACCTTGATTGCTAGTTGATGCATAATTCCCTTGTTGTAATTTTTCATTTCGTGCATCATGCTCCCTTTGATAATAGTTATTTATTGTGTGCCCAAGTTTCCTATAGTAGTAACAATTTGAATCGCTATTTTGGTTATTGACCTCAGTGACTTCCACCACGACCTCCACGACTTCCTCGACTTCCTCTTCCTCCAAAGTTTATTTGTCCATCTCCATGAGCTTGACCTTCATATTGATGATGTCCACCATGCAAGTTTCCGTGTCAACTTTGAAATGAGGTTTTACCACCTTTCCCTCTACCTTTATTAGTATTTGAATAGAAAACACTTTCTTGTGATACTCCATTGGACGAAGTACCAACAATTCTCATCTTTTCACTTATAAGTAGTGTTATTAAGTCTTGGAAATTGAAAAATGTTTCTCAAACTGCAATTGAAGTAGGAAACGGGCTATAGTCTTTTCCAAGTCCATTCAAGGTTACGACCACTAGATCTTCATCATCTACATGGGCTCTTGTAGATGCAAGAGCATATGCAAGGTTTTTCACCTTTGTAGAATAGTCACTAATGTTCATTTTGTTTTTTTATAGATTATGCAATTCTTGTTTAAGCTGCATTTTGCGAGCTTGTGTATTAGTGTTATACATCTTCACCAATGTATCCCAAGCTTGCTTCGGTGATTTTGCATCTTGAATATGCACAATCATAGAATCGGACACACTCACAGAAAGCTAATACAAGACTTTCCTTACTTTTTCATGCCAAGTTTTATTGGTTTGAATTTGTTGTTGTGTGAGATTTCCTTGGAAATAAGGTTTTTTCTCATCACCAATTATGAATTCTCAATAGACTTTCCCCATCAAGAAATTCATAATCCTAAATTTTCACACTTGAAAATTGTTCTTGTCTAATTTTTCAATTGTAATTTGAGAAAAACTGTCTATCATCTTTCAAGGCAACACACAATGTCTTCTTGGGGTTTCATAAATGATTTTAATTCCTTCCTTGGGTTTCTAGGATTAGGGTTAGGGTTAGGGTTGAACAAGATGGACCTTGCATATGTATGTATGTCTTGAGTATTATATAAAATTCTATATTATACATGGGTTTTACGTATATGTACATATTTCGTATAATATTTCATATGGTATCAAATACATGATTACATACCACACTTTTGTATGAAGGTTTTGATAATATATTTGCGCTTCCCAATCTCAAATTCCTTCCTTCAAGTTATCCCAAGTTGTATTTGCTACACTTCAAAAATTTGTTTTGATGTCTTCTCAAAACAAACTTCTATCACAACAACTTTGCGAAGCTGCACCATTCACATATGACCTTGAATCAATCTGAAATTTTGGTGAAACATGAATAACTATGTCTACTACCATTTTTCAAAATTTCAGTTCATTTAACTTCATAAAATGAGAGATCTTGCTACTTCTTTGAAATCACCTCAAACTGTGACTTGAACACAAAATGACTTACAACTCGTTCTCAACAACTCTAAACTCCTTGAGATTTTGAGAGACACATTAGATATATGTCTTCTATATCTATTCAAAATTTCAACTCTATTGATGATGACCACAAAGTGTTATCACTTTCAAAAGAAACTAACTTCAAACTGAAATTGAAACTTTAAATGCTTGGATCTCTCTCAATACAGATCCAAATGACATGAAATTTCTTTCACGTATATACTCTTTATGATCTATAAGATCCCAAAGCTGCAGATCCAAAAATGTTCAAACAAAGGAGATATGACCAAAAAACTAGATCTAACACAGTCTTCAAAAGTTCATAACTCTCACAAAACGTATATTTTTCTTTTGAAAATTTTAGAATAGAAACATCCTATAGTCTTTTATAATCTCCCCAAGTTTCACTTCAAGATCTTTTCACAGTAGATCTAGATTTAAAGATCTGACTTCCACAGCCCTTAATATGTTAATCTCCTCTCACTTCTTTTCTTTTCTTTTATTTTTCTTCATATTCTTTCATGTCCCTGTTTCTTTTTTGCACTTGACAAACTCCTATGATATTACTAGAGACTTTCAAGTTCTAGTTTTAAAGACTTTCTAACTCTATATCTCTTTCAACTTTTTCATTCAATAACCTAAACTTTGATACCATGTTAACAAATAGGAGATCTACTTAAGTGCAAACATAAATCATTATTGAAAGGAAACTAAAACATGATGTTCACAACACGAAACATAACATCAAGAACTTCTCAAGGTTTTTGTCACATGAAATACATAAACTTGTGCAATGAAAAAAAGAGAACCAAACCATCAACACCAAGGTATTTAACTAAAAAACCAAACCACAAATAACCAAACTAATATAAGTAAAGAAAATAATTCAACCTTGTGAAAGTAACCTAATTACTTTCTTACTCCAGTAACTAATGAAACCTAACTAATTGAGTTTGAATTCTCAATATCATGATTTTAACACGTGAAGTTTAAATAGATTATGGAAAATCACAAATCTTTTTCTTGAAAGATGCATAAACTTTTTAAATGTCTAGAAAAGAAAGTCATCAAACTTTCAAAAAACATGACGGTTGTTAGATTGAAATTTTGTTTAAAAAATTCAAAACCTTATAAATGAATATTAGTTCAATCGTTCACGTGTGCGAACTAATGGAAAATCTAAAAAAAATTTCATGAGGTCATGTATTTCAATTTTGTCAATATAGTCCATAAATTTTTCTTTTGATGGATGTTCTCCAATGAATAATAACATCACATGAAATAATATGTTCAAATTTTTTTTTCGAATTATTCATTTTTTGAAAAAACCATGTTAATTTTTTTTCAAAGTTCATAATTGTTTTAATTCTTGTTCAAAATACACAATTGTAATTTTTAATTCCTTGACACCCCCTTGATTTCGTTCAATTCTGAGAATTTAACTATTTTTGAACTAGCCTTCTATTTTTACACTATAGTTTCAAATAGCATAAGAATAACACACAATGTGTTCGTCAACGAACATTTAATCATTTCACATATGGTCATTTCATGCATTTCCCCTAACTTTATGACTTTGTTCACGTGTTTTTATCTCATTTTTCACTATTTGTTTATCTATGTTTCCATTTGATTTTTTTCTTTGAATGTTCATTAATTCATTTTTGGTAGTATGTTTGTTTATTTCTTTTTTCCTTTTGTTTATTTGTTTGTCTTTTAATGTTTATTATTATTTTTTAGTATTTTTCCTCACAAACCATTTTACTCAAAATGCAGGGTAATTTAACAAGTGAAATACTTGTGTTTGTTATGATTCCTAGGGGAAAAAAATGAGTGAATGTAAAATATATTACAATGAACAAGGGGGAATATGTTTTGGACCTATAAATCTACCTAAAAGATTACTTCAAACTAATATACCATATTACCATTATGTCCATGAAAAACCTTTCACATAATCAATATGGCTAATAACTTTGTGGTGAAAAATTTGGATGAAATGAAAAAAGTTAATGAACTAATTCATGATGAATCAAATAATCATATTAACTTTATTTTTCTTCTAATGAACATTTTTCATTTCTTTCAAAACTTGTTATAAAATAATAGGTTTTTCACACATGAACACCCACATATGCATATCAAAATTATTTCAATCATTGATATAGTTTAATATGATGAAATGTGTTTGATAAATTCTAATAATATAAATGTTATTTCTATGTATATGGTGGCATCTTTTGTAAACCACTTCCATGATATCTTCTAAATCATTTCAAAAAAACTTGATTCGATGCATACAAGGAAGGTTTAATGAAAATTTCATTAATCCTCACCAACATGCACCCCCAATCATTAGCATATGCAAAAATGGTGATAAAGAATGCGATGTGTAGTAAGATATTTTTCAATGCATGTTTCACTTCTATTCTCAATTATTGGCTCATCAATTATTAACATTTATTGTTACACAAGGAGTGGTGTTGTATTTGTTCAACTATTGATTTTATAAAAATTCCACTTGATATCACGTCTTTCATTTTAAGTTCACTCAAAAGGTTCCTTTGTAATTTCAATATGTGTTGTAAAAATAACAACAAACAAATGTCGGGCATAACATGGAAGAAGTTCAAGATTATAATAATAAACTTAAACAATTAAAACAATATTATGAAAAACTATAGGAAAATGAAAGGACATGTAAATTAATCACATGTAAAAACAATAAATCTAGATATAAATTAAAAAAAATGTCAAAACATTATGATTTTCCAAGAACAATTCTATGAAATAAAAGAAAAACTAAATGTTTATAATGTAAATGCTAATTAGTTTTAAACAACGAAAATGATAATTAAAAAAAGAGGATTTTCATAGGTTGCATGAGATATAACATGAAAATAACAAGCTTAAGTTAACCATTGATGATTTTAAAAATAAGAGATCTTAATTCTTGTAAATAATTGGTGGAAATGTGTTTGGAAAAAATAAAATTGATTAATTAATTAATTAATCGCATTTTGATTTTAAAAATTGATTAACAAAGTAATTAATGAATTAATGTATTTTGGCATTTCAAGGATGAATTAATTGGTTAATTTAACAATAAAAAAATACATACAACAAAACATCCAATATCAACAATGGTATAAAACTAAACAAGAACCATGTTAAATTTGACATAAAAATTTAATGGAATAAAAATAAAAAGTTAACACTTTAAACTTTGATTACACATGAAATATGGGCAAATTAAATGATAAACTAAAACCAAAATAACACATATAACACAAAAATTGGGTCACATGGGCCTTCATACTTAAATACACAAAATTTTAAATAGTTACATTTAATTCAATTGTTTAATAATGTAAAACTTGTGATCCAAACTTTAATTACTTTGCAAATGAGTAAAAATCATAAATATCATAAGCAACTTTTCAATATAACTTTGATTCTTTAAGTTTTTATTGAAAATCTTATATGTTATTTTGAATGTCTTATGGAGTTATAGAACACTATTAGTTTTTTTAAAAATCTAAATATTAGATATATGGTTATGAAAATGAAGATAAAATTACGATAGAATCTAAGCGAATGAACACAAAAAATGAATCCAAAAAAATTTCTACTCTTTGTAATAATCAACTTCAAGAATATGTATTATTTTACATCCTTGAAAGTAAAAGGGCAAATAAGTTTTTAAAAAAAACCAAAAGTAACCCTATTTATTAAATAATAAATTCGTAAATTAAATACTTTTGGTGTACATTCAAAATTTATTTGCTCCTTTACTTTTGAGGACATTAAGATTATTATATTCTCAAAGGCTTTTTTTTTTCAAAAAAAAAATTTGAACCTATTTATCACATACTTTACAAAAAAAAAATCATTATAAAAAATGAATTTAGTTGCATGTACTTAGGTTGCACACAAATAACTTTCAACCATAAATGTCATAAGGTCCCTTTGTTCAAGTATCTAAAACCCATAAATCCTCATAAACGATTATTAATATCATTACTAATGGTGCTCAACATTCTAAAAGCCTTAATGATATACACAAATAAATCCCAATCAACAACCCATGGCATTATGCCAATTACTTGCTTAATTTTTTTTGTAATATAATCATACAATTGTTTGATACAAAATAAGGCACAATCATAATGCCAACAATATTCATTCATTGTATTGACATTATAAATAACAACCATAAGATAATACAATTAATTGAATTAAAATAAAAGAAATCCTAACATCACCAAAACATTTTTATTGACATAATTTGCAATTTCACTCCTTGTTCCTATCAACCAATAAGATGACATCTTCTTCTTTTTGTCTTTTTATGAAAATAAGGATCATCTCATATTTTTTCCTTTTAATGTAACTAACCATGGTTTTTTTTTCCCACATTTGTCAAGTAGTTCCTTTGGCACATTGATTAGCATTAAATGGCACATGTCCTAGGTGGGATGTAACATTTTTTCAAAAGTGCTCCTACAAGTGACAACCTAGGAAGTACATAAGTCTAGATGTGGCTAATTTATTTATTTTGAAAAGTGGAAAAAAAATTCACTAAAATTCACAAAAGATTTCATGTTTTTAAAAATTTCTGAAAAAATAAAATTGCTAAGTTGCAAAAATCCGTCCAAAACAACATCCTGGAACTAGCATCACCTAACTCCTCCCATTTTTTCAGCTTTCCTTATCAAATTTGCAATGCCATGGAAAGTATGCTCTTATATTGAATGTAATGGTTTGAAGTTCCATGCAATTTTAAATTTGGGTTGATATGTAAATGATCCCAATAGTAGTCCTTTCGGATGAACTTATTTTCCAAGTTAATTATTATTAATAATTGAGACATGACAGGAGACTTGCTTCTGTTGATCACAGAAGAATAGCTCTTTAGATGGCTCCATCATGAATTTTGAACTGGCAAATTGCATCAGAATTGGACTCATAGAACTAGAAAGATCAAACAACAACAAAGTGACCATCGTACTCTAGTTGATCAATGGCAAAAATTAGGGTTGGGTAAACCTTTCAGATTATCAAAGGCCAGGAAATGAGCTAGCTATAACCATTGCCCAAAAAGAAGACAACTGCCTGGATGTGGGTTGATGACTAAAAATACAATACCTGCCATAAGCTCATTGAGCCTCCTAATATCGTGGATACCAGAACATGCCCTTGATGCCTTCTGGATCTGATTCGAAACCCAATCCTCTGTAGAAGTCAACCACTGCATCAATACACCATCCACCTTGAAGTTAGAAGTGTGAGCTTACAACTTTCTTTCCAGGTAGTTGATGGCTGCAATCATCCCTAGAAACCAAGAATAACTGGTAGATTTTGACCAGCAACAAAACCTAATGACCCTAGTTAATCCCAAAGACTTCCTTTGTAATGCTTCATGACAGTGAATTTAAAGTGAGTCCTCTGGTCTGCTGCTAGCAATGGAAACAGATGATGTCAAGACCTTGAGCATCTGCAAAGAGGGTGATGTTGCCAATATCTCTTCTCAGCAATGTGCGTACCATCTGCTCTACTAACGCCTTTCCTAGTCCTTGTCCCTGCATTGAATGAGTTCAGTTATCTTAATGTAGATGAGCTGGCAGGATTATGATCTGCAGAAACACAAAGCTTTGATCAAGTGCCCATTCTTGGGTGTGTGATCTCACAGTCAGTGGTTCATTTATGTACACAACCACTTTACACCACACTTTGATTAGCAGGGGTGCACTATAAGAAGTACATGACTTGCAAAACAATTTATCAGCTTCCTAAGGACTCCTCTAATATGAACCCCAATGACAAGGTCAACATGATTTACCTGGTATAAAGGATCAACAAGGACATCCCAAATGGTGGCATTGAAGGCATGGTCAGATGTTGCACGGGCCATGCCTATCAGTTCACGCTTTTCTGGTGCTGGTATATCACCATCTGTTCCTCACCAACACACACAATTCTGAGTTATTCCCTGTCACATGAGCGAAGTCCCTGTCACAACTTTGATTTATCCAGAGAAGCAGTAATGACAGCACAACAATTGCCAAAGACACCAAGTTTCATCCAGACAAGACAGATCAATGTGGATAAATAGATCGCCTGTAGAGGGTGGTTGCCTATGAAGGTGCAAAGATGCCACCATGTAACTGTTTTTCAGAGCTGCTGCAACCTTCGATAGTGGCCTCCTTGGCCAGCCTACCTGCCCCACCTTCCACACTTTACGGCATGCCAGGAAATGTAATAGATGTTGAAAGTGAACTTCCTCATGAACCAATTCCAAAACCCACACAAAAAGCAAAAGAGCCAGACAAGTGAGACTGCTGCCAGTTGAATTACCTTATCACAAAGGAGCTCAAGCTCATACACATCAACCTCACCACTGGAAGCAAAGATGATCTTCTCAATAGTGCCATCAGTTTGTACCTTCTCAACCACCACCACCTCATCCTCCAACTCAATCTCACCATCTTTTATCTCTGGCTCTGTCACTGCTGTTGGACTGGTCTTCAACAAGCTGCACGAGCATGCACGTTACCTTTAAAATCTACCAAAAGCTCCAACAGTTGCCTGCAAAAAGTTAACTACAGAAGCAGCAGCAGCAGCAGCAGTTGCGTATCAAAGTTAATAACATTCTCCAGACCTTCACTTGATTCACAGCAACTCTTGTAACTGAGTGGGAACATGTGAAGAGGAGGAATGAGTATGCTGCACAAGATAATAATATCAGAAGTATGCAAAGGGGGAAACTGGGGAATGCCACAAAATGAAGAAACCTGTGAAAAGATGCACAAATAGTTGGGTGAGTGTGATGACTCTCTCACCCTGATCTTATGGAGTCCCACAGGCCTGCTTTGGTTCTTAGATCTCGTTTCTCCGGTACAACTGCATTCAAAGCATTAACAAAACTAAGAAACTCCTAGATGCAGTTGCATTGAGTTTGGCGGCAGCAGTGGTGCATATATATTTGCCTTAGAAATGTTTTGGTGGGAGTAATGATCATCTCATCAATCTTCTCTTACTATTAGACAACTACAATGTCAAACTGATGCAAAGAGCAGACCTGATGTGAGAGGGTGATGTCTTTGTTCATAATTGGAGATCAATATGCTTGATGGGTGGCTCCTTGATGCATGATAGTATGCCTGTGACCTGCACAATGTCAGCACTGGAAGAATTTCTCAATTTGGCATTCACACTTTGCCCCAGTAAAAGGCTTGCCAAGAGCACAGCTGCTAAAATGGAAAGAAAGACACTCTGGAGTGCTATCAAGACTAGTAGTCCAGCTACAGTTTAACAAACTGGTAGCAAGAGAACTACTGAGTGAGAATCAAAACTCTCGAGAAGAAGCTTCACTCTTCACGGGCTCATATGTATGTATGTATCTTGCTACTGACAACAGCAGACATCAGTTTTCCAATCAAGAAGAAGAGGCAGGTAGGTTTATGATCAACTGAGAGACTCTTAGGTTGTTGCCGAGATGGAAAATTCTTTCGGGGCACTGCCAGAGCTCCTGATCAATTTTTTTGTTTTCTCTTCTCCTTTGCCTCTAGAAACACTCTTGCCGAGAAAAGGTTTCATACTCCAGGCGAGGAGGATACGATAATACGCCTTGCAGCATACATGCGTTCCATCTTGCGGCTATGCTTGATGAATCGGAGAAGATATGCGTAGGTACCAGAAGCGTGTATACCAAAACGAAAAAAAAGAAAACACAAAAAACCCGAGACTAAAAACCAAAACAAAAGCAGCGCGAAAGACGCAAGAGTCAGAGAGTGTACGAGGACGCGACAGAAGAGCAGTAGGAGGAGCAGGCAAAGTTGCAAGTCAGTCGACTGGAGGAGCAGCAGTAGTAGTGAGGGACCACCAGGAAAGAAACGGTCGAGCAGCAGGCCATTGCCACAAGAGCAGCACGCAATCTTGAACTGTTGTTCCCTTCTCCTCCTTTCTTTTTTCCCTTCAACTACTTCTGCTCCTTTCCTTGTTCTTGTTCTTGTTGCTGTCCTCCTCCAAATCCTTTTGTCTAAAGTCCACAGACCGCAAGCTCTCGTTGAAAGAAATGAAATTGTTCGCATTTGATCTCACCACCAGACTTTCTAGAAAATCCTGCACCTCAAAACGACGAAATCTGTGAATCCAAATAGAATCACGATTCTTCTTCCCATTAAAAAGCACACGACGAGAGGGCCATGGCTTTTCGTCTTCGTCTTCTTCTTCTTCCATTCATCAGCTATCAGGTCTTCAGCTTTTTCCTTTTTCCAATGAAGACAGTAGTACTAGTCTTCCACAAGTTTGCATCATGTTTAGCGTCTGAAAAAACAACTGAATCTTCTTCTCCTTCTTCTGCATTCACCACATCCAAATCCCAATTGTTCTGGAGTTTTGGATCCTGAAGCAACGCAGCCCAAAAGAAAAAATCCAAAAGCAATTTTGTGTACAGATGATGAAACCCTAGATTTGTACAGATGCTTTGATTCCTCCCCCCCAGTGAGAAACCCTGTTTCAGATTGCTAGAGAGAGTTGCAATACCGTAGTTGAACTTCAACTCATGGGCATTGTTTCCTCCATGGAAGCTTTTCGTTCTTTTCTTTTCTTTGTTTGTTGCAATAATGATTTGAGAGAATGTTGTACTATATATAACCTTGGAGAAAAAATCGAGCATTTGAAGGAGCTTCCTGAAAATTGCAGAACAATGTGTGAAGTATCTGATGAAGAATTCATGGTCTCAAATTTACTCCATGCAACAAATGCAAGTCCTTTCTGATTTTACAAACAGATGTGGATTCAATCAACACATATGAGTGACAGACATTGGAGATCTACAGAGTTGCCAGAAAATTTAAGACCCCTTTTTACATGTTCTTCTCAGGTAAAAAAATTTGGTTTGCAGCATCTCTGAAACCATTTCAAAATGATTGATTTACAACCTTCACATCCCATCTAATTTTTCTCTGAGCTTATTTGCTGTAAATCACCACTGTGGTTGTCGCAGGGTGATTGTGATTGTGATACTGGAGGAAGCATAATCTAAGGAAATCAAATTGTGAAGGAAGAGAGCCCATTAAATATCAACTAGATAGCTGTTCAGCTGAAACAAAAGCTGGCTACACTGTGACATGGCAACTCGACCACTTCTTCTTGGCCTTTTCTCTTCACCTTAAGAGGAGTACATGGCACACTTGCACTGTTGACAGAACTCCATTGCAGGAGCTTGTCATTGTAACATAGAGTGCTATCTTCTATGGGGTGGATGGTCCTCATATACTACAGTACAGGCATCACAGGGTTTTACCTTGAAGATGTTCATAACCATCTACATTGTTGCACATCCTTACACATATTGCAGCTCCACCTCTACTGTAGCTCATGGCTTGTGAAATAAATCTGTCAAGTTTTGCAAGCAAGGATTGTGAAGGCTCATCAAGATGGTGTGGCAACCAACTGCAAGCTTGAAATTGCAAAGGGCATGAACATGGGACTATTATCAGTTTTGGACAATGACTTTTTGCAATGGCCAAGACTTCATTGTCAGTTTAGCTTCTGCTCTTTACACTCAAAAAACTTTTTGTATGTTTTTTCAATACATCAGGCCTCAAAGACTTGCAGGAACTCTGCCAATGGAATTCTAATACTGCCTGTAATAGTATTCTTGGAAGTCCTCAGAGTTCTCTTGCTCCATGGGCGTAAACACAAAGCCATGACTATAACTGAGATCACAAAAGAAGGAGGGACTGTTGACATTGTTCTTGCGACAGTGGTCGATTTAGGTACTACTGATGCTATCGAGGCCCTGACAGCTGTGTGGCCTCAATATCCCAGGAGGAATCATGGATAAGCTCCCAATGTGGCATTGATGGAGCTTCAAGACTCCGTCGCTTTTCTGCCTCCCACCATTTCTCCCATCGCTCCACCAACCCTTCCCCTTCTAACATTCTGACCACATCTGACATTTTGGGTCGCTCACTCGGTGATGTTTGTGAACACAAAAGTGCAACCTGCACCATGTACAAGGAGACCAATGGTAGTCCACAAGGGCATAACCCAAGTTCAGGAATCACTATGGAAGCTTCAAGGTGTCACAAGGCAGAAATCAAAGAGGGTGGGGAGAGTTGAACTGATTTACCTGGACAATCTCCTCAAGCTCCATCCTGTTATAATCATTTTTGAGGTCAACATCCACCAGCAAGTCTAGTCTCTTCTCTGCTTGACACTTCTTCACCTGAATATTTTTCCAAGTACATGTCAGTGCAGGAATACTACTACCTGGCCGAAAGTTTTCAAGCTGAGAGTTTGCCTTGTGCCACAGCAACACCAGAAATGTCTGAGCTTCCAAACTGTAGGTATGTAGATTGTTCTAAAGAGCATTTGGCTGGAACTTTGGCACAAGCAATGACTGATGAAGTTTGTTTCAGACTAGAGAGCTTCATGATATCATTGGGAGCTGAATGTGCAGATTGGGTTAGCAGTTTTGAAAATCTGATTCAGCAAGCAGGATTGATACATAACAAGAAGAAAGCCTGACCCAATCAAGAAGCAGCATGTTATTGTGGCGTGAGAGGCGATCAAACTCAAAGGCTCGTTGTCCAGTGATGAGCTCCAGCAACAGCACACCATAGCCAAACACATCAGTTTTCTCAGAAGACTGACCAGTGGAGAGATACTCAGGGGCAATGTGACCCACTGTGCCCCGGACAGCAGTGGTGACATGGGAGTCGCAATGATCCAAAAGCTTTGCGAGACCAAAATCTCCAACAACAGCTTCAAAGTCCTCATCTAAGAGTATGTTTGCTGCCTTCACATCTCGGTGTATTATTTTTGGGTCACAGTGTTCGTGCATGTAGAGGAGACCACGCGCAGACCCTAAAGCGATCCGCTTTCGGGTTGACCAATCAAGTGCTGGCTTCCCATGTATATTGGTCTCTGTAGACAAAGTGATGCATGACTTCTCAGTGCTTTCTCTTGCAAATTTCATATAGAAGAAACTCAAAACACAATATTTCTTTGTCTAGGCTATCTCCTGTTATTTTACCCAGGAACAAGTCTGGAACAAGAAGGAAAAGGATGAAGCTAACAGGCATTCATTAAGAAAAGATCGATGGACAAACCCCGAAGGCGAGAAGCAACACTCCCGTTGGACATGAAAGGATAGACAAGCAGTCGCTCTGTGGGTGTCATACAAAAGCCTCGTAGCCGGAGTAGATTGCGGTGAACTGCCAGTGAGATTATCTCCACCTCCATCTGGAATTGGAGTTCAGCAGCAGCACTTCCCTGTCCTTTCAGACGCTTGACAGCCACTAATGAACCATCAGTCAGGCAGCCTTTGTACACATTTCCAAAACCCCCCTGCCCTAGTAAGTTCTTGCTGTCGAAATTGCCTGTTGCAATTTGAAGATCCCGGAAATGGAACTTCTTAAGCTGGCCAAGCGGAACATCTGGTTCCTGTTGCTCTGGAAAAAGTCATGGCAAGCAATGTGTGTTGATTATCATTTGAGGGAGCTTTTCAACTTTGGAAATTCAGTTGCCTACAAAGGGATATCAAAATGTGATCTCTTCCTATCAGTGATGATTTCTTGCCCTACAGCAGCAGATGAGGAACTGTTACAGCAGATTGAAGAGTTACTGGAAAGAGTTGTACCATTGACAACATCAAAGAAGGATTGTTGATTGCTGTTGTGTTGTCGCCACAGTACAGCTAGGGCAACTGCGGCTACTAGAACTGCTCCTCCCAAAGCCAGTCCACTTGCCATTGGCCCTTTGCTGCTCTGCCCTGCTGGTGCACTATATGCTGCTGTTGCAAAAAGAAAAGAAGGGTCAGAAACCTTAGCATTTCCTTCAATCTTTTCATCATCATATATACTTGTGACAAAGTCTACAAGAAAGTGAACTCCTTGATTTTGAACTTCAAGGTGAATTTGCATGTCTGTTGTTTCAGCAAATACAATGCAGGATTGAGATGGTCATCGGAAACTATTGTGGGTTAAGCTTGCAAAAAAAAGTGTTATAGCAATCCCAAAGCATCTAGAAGGGCGGTGTTGCAGTTTATTTACTTTCTGAAACATTCACTGCAGCTGCCAATGGCAGTGGAGCATCCCCTAAGCACTCCCGCTTGATGGTTGCCCCACATAGACGTGGATTCCCTTGTACTCTGCCACCACACATTTTTTGCAAGGAACTCATGAAAAATCTACTCATGAGCACAAGCAACCCTTCCCTCTTGCACTTCATTGCAAAGAAAAACTAGAAGCCAGCTAGGTGTGGCAGAAGTTTCTTACGAGAAGTTTGGAAATGAGACATTCGGCACAAAGCCTGCCAGATTGTTGTTTGAGAGGTTCCTGTAATCAAAACCCCCCACCACACCCATTCCTGTTAAGTGCCCAGCAGGTTGAATCTGTGACTTTGGATGACAACAACAATAACACCTTTGTTGTCAACTTGATCATGAAGAGAAGAATAGAAGTGAGAGGAGGTTCAAGGATGCTGTTGCTGCTTACAAAATGCTGAGGCCTGTGATGGACGATAAGAATACTGGAAACCCTCCTGTGAGTTTATTGTTATTCAGATTCCTGTCTTCATGAAGTGCTCCCCGCACCCCACAAATCATTTGCACACAACACCCATCACAAAAAGACTTGTCATCATGCACCTCTCATAGTGTTGAAGAAAGTTGAAGAATACCTCTTCATGATCTGCAACTATTCTTCTTGCCAACTATAATCACTTCTTTTTCCCTCTAGGATTCTGCTTGCCATTTGCCATCTGTTTGTTTAGAAGAAGCAAAGGGGCAAGAGAGCAAGTGAGACACAGAGACTTGGGGGGGTTTTTTAGGTTTTGCGTATGCAAGCTTGTCAACACTGAGCATCTTTCAGGAGCTCTTAAAAAAACAGACAAAGAGAAGTTCTAACTAGTTGTTGATCAGCAAAGCTCAAAGAAAACAAATCCTTTTTCTTTTTTTGGGGTGACTGACATGTGTGTTGCTTACAAGTAAGTGAGGCTTTTCAAGTTCCGAAGTGTGTTTGGGATGCTTCCTGTGAGGTTGTTGTTGGAGAGATCCAAACTGACGAGTTGTGTTAAATTTCCAAGCTCCCATGGAATTGGGCCCGAGATATTGTTGTTCTGAAGCATCCTGAACAAAAAGAGGAGGCACCCACCCACCACCTTTTATCCACCCTTCATATCTTCTTCCATCATGAACCTTGATGCTTGCTCTGCTAGAACATTTACTTTAAACATTCTTGAATGACTCTGACTCTCTCTCTCTCTCTCTCTCTCTCTCTCTCTCTCTCGCAAGACCTGCAATTGTTTATGATTTTTTCTAACTCATGCTTCCACACTGTAAATTCTTAACAGAGTTTGGGTCTGGAAGTTTACAAGTATTGAAGGTTTGGCAGGCCTGCAAAACGAGGAGAGAGGCTGCCACCCAGCTGCTCATTCGGTAAATCCCTGCAACGGCAGCACCAACAGCTGTAGCCCCATTAAAACAAACATAGGGTAGTACTTCAGTCCCAAAAACAGCATTTCCAGCTCTCTTCTTCTATCAGGCAGTTGCCACTACAATTGGGGCCATGAAATCCTAGCTAGTATGCAGGGAGCAGCAGCACAGGAAGAAATCCTTGGTTTTCTGAAGGACTTCGGTGAGCGAGAGACAATAGCAGCAGGGGTTGGGAGGCAAACAATTGGGGTGGCCCACAGCAAGCAAGCTTACACTCTGATGACCACTTGTTCAGCTGAGCACTGGATGTAAGCAAAAGTGCAAGGAGAAATGTAGTTCTTGTCCCAAGTTGCAAGTGCATTTTGAGGATCTTGTAGAGCTTGCCTTATGGCCCACAATGCCATCACTGCAAAATCATCCTCACCCCACACCAGAGCCCAAACAAACAGCAGATTTGAGAGACGTTCTCTCTACCAAGGCACCATTCTTTATGTGAGGTTCTTCTCTTTTCTCATTTGTTTGTTATCCGACCCACAACAATTGGATTTTGGAATGTCAATTCCTTTTCTTTCTTTCTCAAGAAAATCATTTATTCTTCATGTGGGATCTAGATAAAAACCAGAGCTGATGATGATGATGATGGTGATGATGATGCACTCTGTATAGCTGACAGTCAGTACCTTCACTGTTATCGTCGTTGATGAGAACAACGGAAGTCGCTGATAGTGCATGACTGATGCAGGCTAGCAGTGACAGCCATAGCTGAAAAACTCCAGCTGCAGACCGGCGGATCATACCTGCCTCTAAAACTTCGAATGAGAAAGCTTCTCGTGTTTGCCCTCTATTTTGTGCGTCTCTCTCTTCTTGGTCCTCACCCCGGTAGCCGACTTTCTGTTGAACCCATGACCATATCAAGACTTCCTCATGCAGCAGCACAACGCCACAGATGTATTATAGAACAAGATACAAAATCAGCTCAACAAAACAATTTTCTTCCCCTTCCTTTTCTTCCTCCTGCACACTTGGAAAAACTGAATCAAGAAACTGTGTCTCTCGCTCCACCCACCTCCACGAAACCAAAAACAGCAACAACAAACCCAAAACCAAAGCCAAAAGAAAAAAAAACAAACCCAACCAACCTCAGTGTGAAAAAAACACAGTTGGGTGGGGTGACAGCTGATACAAACAAACAGACGTAGGAATTTTCCCCACCAGCTCTTGCAGATTTCACAACAACAACAACAAGAGAAAACCAACAACAATAACAACAAACACACAAATTACTTCTCTATTGGTACTTCTCCATGAAGCAGCAAATTGCTCACTATTCTCTACTACCCATGACCATAACTTACCTTTAACAACAACAACAACAAACAAACAAAAATTCCTCACAGCCACCAAGCCCACTAGAAAACAGATGCAGAGAAATGAGCTGAGATTTTGAACAAGGTGATAGAGAGATTCTTCAATACCAGAGTCCTGCAAAAATCTAAAGTCCAGTCAGAGAGGCTACAGTGCACAGCAATAACGAACTTATCCACCACCTTGTTGTTGTTGTTCTTCTTCTTCACGTCAACAGGCCCACACAAATCACAAAAAATACCATACACGCAAAGTTTAAAACGTGCTGGAAGTTGATTTCTATTTAAATCAGGCACATCACTGCACATTTCCTTCATGTTTTTATTATCACTTTGTCAACTAGGTATATCCTTCATTTCCATTCCATTTCTACATATATATATACTGTAGTAGCTTTACCTTTCCTGCAGAAATTGAATTATCTACTGAAAAATGCAGGAAATTCTTTGCTCCAAATAGTAGCTATTTATTGACTTTTTTTCCCCCCATCTCAATTGGTGCTGAAATTTCAGGAAATTTTCAGTTTTATTGCTAGAATGATAAACTAAAGAAAAGGATGGTATTCCTTGTTCAGACTGGCATTTGAAGATGCTGGAATGTTAAAGGTACTATGGAATATATGTGTGTATAACCCCAGTGTTCCCGAGATACATAAAAGATATATATATATATAATATTTTAAGCTGCCATAATATTTTGGTCAGCTTCTTTTTTTTTTCTTTTTTTTTCCTTTTCTCATCTGCTGCAGTTTTTGCCTTGAATTGGGTGTTCAAAAACTTTTCATGAAGAAACTAAAGATTTAGAGTGGGTGGGTTTTGCAGTTGTGTGTTTCTATTAGAAACCAAGTTCACTTTTACCCCCCCCCATCCCCATTCTCCTTCATTTGATTCATGCATTCATTTGATTCATTCATTTTCACTCACAACAGCCACATTGCATTAATACTACAACAACGGCAGCAGCAAGCAAGGCTTTTAGAACAGAGTTTTAGAATTATGTAGAAATTGAAGCCCAAGCAAAAAAAGTCAGACACAAATCTTGTCCTTGGAAATCCTATTTGGCGTCTGACAAGTATCTTATACATGTAAATCCTGTCTGAAAATGACTGCTCTAGACAGAGTAAAATCAAAGAGTTTGCATGATGGTAGCCTGACGTGTATCAGTATCAAGTTTCCCTCTCTGTCTACTTACTTGTACCCCTTCCTCCTCTCACAGTCCTTTTGAGTCTACATACCCTATCAATTTGAGTTTATTGAGGTGAACAAGTACTACTAGGCTACTACTGTGTCGTAGTTCCTTTTCCCTCTTTTGGGTATTTGTTTCCATTTGCTGTAGACAGGACAAGAGAATGTGGTATTTCTCACACAAAATGTCCTGTGTCTCGTGTCGTGTGTGAGGTAAACTTTGTGATTTCATTCATTCCAATGTACAACATGTGATGTTTATTGGGATATGTATTGTGGTAAAATGATAATTTTGACACTAAGTATTGGCACATCTAATACAACAAATGTCGAATTGTCGTTTTAATATATTATATGCTACAATAAACATCACATATTGTACCTTATGATGGTTGAAACCACAAAGTGTGCCCACCCTTTGCTCCGCCTCCACAGGGCCCTTAGTCTGGTGAAGCCCTGCTGCTCGGGCTTTACCCTACACCTAAGTTCCTGGGCAGGGGTGAAGAATGGGCACACACCTTCTTTAAGTCCCAGAATGTGTTCAAATTTTCCCAATACTCCTGTGGATGAAGATTACATACTTTGCTTTAGATCAGTCTTGCAGAGTTGTTCTAGAGACAGACTCCACTAGCCATTGTGGTCTTCCTGTGTGATCTTTCTCTATTATTGGTATCAGTTGATGAAAGTTTGATATTATTCTTTAGCTTATGACAAGATTTGAGATCCCCCATGTCCATTTACGCAGCTGAGAACAGCAGTTATGAACTTCAACTTCTCGAGCAAAAACAATGGTTGCAAAGTCTAGGCGAGTTAATAAGGATGAGCACCTGGGGGTTTTCCCCCTTCTGACCACAGAGGCTGCCATATTAACTGTGGACAGTGGGTGTTGAATGAAGTGCCACATTTTGCTTTTATCTCATATGTATTATGAATATGCCTGCTTTCCACGCAGTGTGAGGAGTCCAATGTCCCTCTTAATTAAAAAAAACTGTAGACTTTGATCATTAACATATGATGAAGAGCTGCAACCTGCAACTTGACATTGACAAATCTATCACCAGTTGCTTCAACCTCAGCTGTGCCCAAGTAACACTTAATAGTAAGAAAAGAGGAGGTGGACTAGAAATACCCAGCCAGCATATGGAGGAGATCTCTCCTGGATTGGAGCTGGGGATGTTTTGGAAGAAAGAAAAGCAAAGAGCTGCAGCTTCATAGCTAATTTTGTGAAGGCTATCAGGCTGATTGGATCTGAAAGGAACTGGCTGGACTACAATAAAAGGTGTCTTTACATGTTAAGTAATTTCACTGGATTTTGAGTGAACAAGACTTAGTGGGGGGGATGCAATGAATTTATTAGTCTAATGAACAGGGACTAATAAATTGCACCCACATTTGGTAGTAGTTGCAAACACAAAACACAATGGCCCCATGGACTGATGGATAGCTTACTTATGTTACAATCACACCTAATGCAAAGTTGATGTTAAGAAAGGCAAGTTCTTTTTTGTGGCATTCACATAGGAATGTTAACTAGCATCAAATTTTAAGCAGAATTTTAAGTGGCACTTAATGTTAAGTGGGTGTTAAATTGGTGTTAAATGGATGTGAGTTTAATATCAAATCTTTAAAAACCATAGATCTTGGAATAAAAACACACTGTTAGGAGCAACCCCATAAGAGGCTTTAAATCATTGTTATGTCAATGAAAATGTTTTTTCATAGTTCTCCAATTGTGAAGTTGACTAACTTTGAGGTCAGTGTGACCTAACATAGGTCTTTTTTTTAAAGCATGATGTTATTGAAATATTAGGTTATTTAACATATGAGGTCTAACATCAAGTTTGATTGCAAATTTATCCTATTACCTTAATATTAGGGTGACTTTAGGACATGTTTGTTGAATATTAATTAAATTTGAAGTTTCATTTCAAAAAGAATATTGTTTGAATAGTTCAAAAGATTTTTCATTTTTTTTCACAAAAAATTGTTTTCTTTTTTAAGAGAATGATTTTTGAAATTTTCAACAATTCTACATATATATAATTGGTGTCAAATTTGCCAAGGTATAATGGTATTAAGGAATGTTGCTTGTTTGTTTTGTCATTTTGAGGTCTCCCAAATCTTACTTGTGAGTAAATTTTGTCATTGAAAATTCAATAAAAATAAATCTTAAATTTTTTAAGGAAATTGAATTTCAAATTTGTTCAATTGTGAAAATATTTTTCCCAAAAAAAAAAGTACCCCCAAAAAAAGAGAATATTTAACATCAAAAATTATTGGTCTAAACCTTTGAGGTTTCAATAAATTTAGACCTTTTGGCCAAAGCAAAAAGAGGCTATCACATGTCAACATGTTATCACATTCCTTTCAATTTGATGTCTACATTCTTTTCCTCTCCATATTTGACTCCTCCAAAATGTATATACCTTATAGAACAATGTTCAACTATTGATTAAGCCTTATTTTATTATTCAAAAGCATACAGGTAAGTAGAAGCACCCATTGTCAAACACATGCTAATGATTGATTACCTTGAGAGTTAGAACATGGGCTAATTATTGTGCCATGCCTACACGCACCAATGTTCAATGTGTACCTTATGATAGAAATTGTGTTTGGTTTTTTCAACACTCACACAAGGTTGGAACATTTTTGTGTTCAACCAAGGGAGAAAATTAGGTTGAAGGTGGGAAATATTTGCACCCCACTTAGCATAAGGAAGTGTGACAATGGGGGTGATTCAATGCATTTTTTTATTAAATCTAACTATACATTCAAATTAAATGTTTGGCTTAGAATGCAAATTAGCACAAACAATCAATAATTTCACCCCACTCAACAAGGGACTATTTGGTAATAGGGGGTGATTTAACATTGTAGTTTTAAAGGATTTAAGGTTTAGGGTTTTAAATTTTTTTGAATGCACAAACATGTTTTAAAACTTAATATTTGGAATACCAACTTTGGATCCCAAAACAAAACACAATTATGAATGATTTCAAAAACATGAAAATTCCCCCCATTATGAGTACATAGCAAAATCACCAATTAACCAACAAAGAAAAATAGAATTGAATAAGCATTCAAGTTTTTCAAATACTTTAGCACAATTTCAAAATTGTCCTTACTACCAAAAATTACATGATAAATGAAATTTAATATTTCCTAAAGCTTTTAATTCCTAGTGCAAAAGTGTTGAAATCTAGAATTGATGAAATGGAAGTAGATTTGAAATCAAAACAAGGAAACATGTGTGAAATTAGAAGCAAGTTTGTACAAGATTAGAAAGTATAAGATTAAAAAATGCAAGAAATAGCTAAAAAGATAACAACTTCTAATGTAAATCAACTTTACAAGGAAAATCATTACAAGTTTTTATATTATGATATATTGGATCTTGCAATTTGCAATCTCAAGGGTAGCAAGGAGTTCACATAGATTTTGGGATTGTAGGCTTTAGCATGTTACAATGCATTGTAGCATGTGATTCATACCTACAACCTACACATCAATTACATACATCAATTTACTATGAAAGGATTTCAAAAACATTTATGAACTATTTTTTTATTAAAGTTTTAAAAAGTCATGCACTTCTAAATTACCTAGACCTAATGCATTTTTTGATGTCCTGGCATGTGTATAGGAGGTTGAAATGCATACCTCTTGGAGGATTAGTGTGGATTCTCATTTATTTGCTAAATGTTAACGCCATGAGGTGACGGATTATCATGATGCCTATTGTATTTCATAGGCGACAAAATGGAATGTTACAACAAATAACAACAAATAAATAAAATAATTTCACCTACACTTCCAACCCCTACAAAAGAACATGGTTTTTCTCACACAAAAGTTGCAACTCATGACACATGTGACGGAAACTTTGTGGTTTCATCCATTACAATATACATTATGTGATGTTTATAGTGGCATATATAACATTAAAAATACAATATGACATTAAGTCATGACACATATTATGTAAAGAATGTGGATTTTGTTTATGCAAGAATGTCGACTTTCAATTATCTTGTAGCAACTCAAAATGAAAGTGATAAAAGTTGTTTAAAATATAGTTACCCCCTTCAAAAATCGAATTCTTGAGAATAATTAGTGGTATTGGTTCTAGTGTCAAAGTTTAGAATTGAATATTCAACTTGCAAAAGGATTCAAAGTTTACAAAACACAAGGTGTAATTAGTCAATCATGGAATTCATTTTATCAAAGCCTACAAACATTATACATTCATCACAAGTATAGTATAAATCACTCATGGAATTTAAATGAAACATGGATTTAGGTAGGGCGATAATCAAAGGCAATATTTTTAGCCAAAAAAGGTTCACAACAAGTACATAAAATATTCCTAGATTTAAAAAAAGGTGCATTGTAAATTATACCATAAATGGTGACGGGATTCCCCTACTTGAATTCTACGTATTCAAGGGTGAAAATATTAAAAATGACTACATCAAACATTGCAAAACAAGGACATGTATGGCAATGCAAAGGAAGGCATGAATTATATCTTTTATATTCAAAGAATTCATGTTGTTCTTCAAGAGGTTAATTCCAAATGGCATTTTTCAATATAATATGGATTTATCAATTCTAAATGGACATGGTTTGCATGTTACAATAGAAATAATAGAACATGCATAACAATTTTGGTTGGATAGATGATCACCCATTACCTTCTCACATCTCCCATGCCCTACCATCATTAGATGTGAATTGCTTCAAGCCTTTCAAAACAACTTCTAGAAAAGAAAAAAACAACACCATGGTTAGAAATAATCATTACGAATTAGACAAATGTACATTCATTAGCTTAGACAAGGATTTGGACTTGTCATTATCCAAATGAAACATTAAAAAAACAAGTTCATGATTTCAAAATTCTAACCAAAGAATTTAGAAGGTCGGAGATGACAAGTCTAGGCCAAATGATGTATACACAATATTAGAGGACAAATTTAACTTGCTATTTTTATTTTTATTATGATGGTAATTTATATGGACATTGAAAAATTATCTTCACTACTTTAAGAGGATAATTTCAATTATCTCCAAATGTGTTTTAAATCCATGTTATAATGAATCTTCTAGAAAGGGAGTAGGTAATTGAAATAATGCAGTTGATTTAAAATGTAAACTGATTTTTGGAAACTATATTTCCATCATTTTAAGAGATATTTCCTAAAGTTTCTAAAGGTTTGGTGAGTTGTTGGGTAGGATATAACCATTGATTTAGGTTGAGTTGACTTGGAAAGATTTTCTAAGAAGTAGGTAAAGTGAATAACCATCTTCTTAGGTAGGGAGGAGGAATTAACTTCACCTATAGAAAGGGGGAAACTTCTAGAGTATTTGGGATCACTTCTAGAAGCTTTTAAAAGAGATGCACTTTGAAAAGAAATAGTTTAGGGGAAATACAATGCTTTTGTATTGGGTTTAAAATAAAGTATTCACTTGTTTACTTTTGGAGTTGTGTAGTTTTCTTTAATATAAAAGATTATAACCCTTTGGATTTAATTTCATTTACTTGTTAGAGGGTAGTTTTAGTCATGGAGGATATTGGTTGTGACAAAAGGTAGTCAAGGAAGAAAATGCCATTTGTCCCTCCTAAAACAATCTACAATAATGTTAGTGTGGTTTAACTAAGAAGGTAATTTCCTTCGTGTACTCCAATGATTGCCTTTTGTGATTTATTTTTTGTGTTTCTCATGTTTTTACAACTTTATCTACTAGAAGATCATTTAGGACAATGGTAATTAAACCATAGTAGTTGTTCTTTTTCTCTCTCTCTCTCTCTCTTTGTGATTCTTAACCTAACAATATCCTTTAGATCTAATTGATGATTGTAGGTTTACAATTTTAAAACACATCACATACTAACAACTTAGATAAAAACAACAACACTTTTGATGCAATAACTAGCAATAGTCAATAATGGGATGAAGATGGAGATGGCACAAATTTGTTGAATAAAATAATTATAGTATAAAATGTTGGAATAGGAAATGATGTTGATGACCAAATGCAACCATGGGTGAAAACACACTATGGGGGATCCCATTTGTGCATCATTATATATTGTCTTTTTAAGTGATGCATTTAAAAGGTTTAAGAATGTCATTATTAAGAAGGATTTTCACAATGTTTTTGAATATTATGATAGCCCACTACATATAGAAATCCATTGTTGAAAGAAAAGAAAAAAATTGATTTCAATATTTTAATTTGTATTGAAAAATAAAAATATACTCCAAAAAAAATTTAAATAATTTTTAACCTTATGAAAATTGAGGATATATTGAACTATGGATTTCACATAGCTTGAACCATGTTTGTGAACCATGTGAAAAATTTGAGAATTTCAAAACAAGGGTTTTTTCTATTGTTGGGCAATTATCATATTTTCAAAAGAATTATTGGTTTTGATTTTCTTAAAAGTTTAAAAAGAACTAGTCTAGTTATTGATTTTGTTTTTCAAAATCTGATACCCTAGTTGGTTTTCAAATTATTGTCAAAATAAGAACTATCGGTTTTCAAACCAATTTTCAAATAAGTCAATTCTCACCTAAATGAGGTTTGAATCCAAGAATTTCTTGAAATATACTTAAATATCAAGCATATAGGCACATTTAAGTAAAATAGACAATTATTTTTATTTAATGTTCATTCATCCTAATGGTTTTAAGTTAAAACCATTAACATGTGTAAACTTTAAATGTAGAGTTCAATTTCCCTTTGCACACATAAAGGGTTTTGACATAGTGGTTACTATTTTCTAGAAATTTAAAAAAGTCTTGGGTTCAAACCTTTAATGATAATAAGTAGGTGGTTTTACCTTTTTGGGCTTTTATAAACCTATATAGTTATGAAAACCAACTTTCAAGGTTCACTTGATAACCTTCATGGGTATCAAGTTTGAGCCTCTATGGTACTCAACCCATTTTCAAAATGTCAATTTTCACTCAAAATGAAAATAGTCAAATTTTAATTTAAGATTTTTTGAAAATCAAACTAAAAATTGGAACAAAAAATGGTGGATTACTAATAACCACCAACATTATTTTTTTCAAAAAATACATGGTAAATATGTGATAAGTTGAAATTTTGACAATCACATTCACATGGAAAGTGACAAGCATAATTAGGGTGTTTTTTTTTAATTCCATTAAAAATATTTATTTTAATGATTAATGAAGCCTTCATGTTGGTGTATTATAAAATGAAAAATTAACAATGTTATACTTGTGTATACCATAAATATACCCATGGATATTTGAATTTGAATTTTTAATTTTTAAAAATAACATTAGTTTTCTAAAAATCAACATTGTATTTACAATGTTTGGCATTTATGTGTTGAATATTTATTTAGTTTAGAAAACAAGATTTAGAAGTTTCAAATTGAATTTTCCAAATTTTCAATAATTGAATAATAAGTATGCAAAATACAACTTGTGCATTTTGTAATGATAAACCAATGGTTTTCAATTTTCAACAATTTGATAAATATCAATATTTTTTTCTCTTCTCTTTGGCTAAACCTTTTGTGAATTATCGTGTGTCGAACATCAATTGTAAATATAGTATTATATTGTTGAACAATTAAATTGAAACCCAAAATTAAGTGCACCACACTTTTGAAAAATTATATTGTACATATTATAATATTATATTCAAGAGTGCCCAAAGGGGTCCCTTGTAATTTGCCTTCACCCCCATATTTGGATGTGTCTATGAATCCTACTATCACTCAAAAAACTGGGCCATAGAAAATATCTATGACCTAACAATTGACTTAAATCAACCTACACCTCAAGTGTAGCAAGTTTATAATTTTATAAATGCAACCTAAAAGGATTTATCTTTTGTTAAACAATTGTCCTTACAACATATGTAGGTCTAAGAAAAATAAAAGGTAGATAATTGTTAGTAGATTATAACTATTCAAACATAGTAATATCCAATGAGTAATCAATATTTGCAACATGAGGTCATTGACAAAGAGGCAACAAAAAAAAAAAAAAAAAAAAAAAAAAAAAAAAAAAAAAATTGATTTTTTTAATATGGATAAAAAAAAAAACAAAAGGTTAAAAAAAAAAGAGATA
>Ga0116227_10005706_pt1 | contig 26000 bp, 13 predicted proteins | sample S1TSphgellanicum_FD_89693 | JGI IMG/M metagenome (GOLD analysis project Ga0116227, IMG submission 89693) | Host-associated microbial communities from peat moss isolated from Minnesota, USA - S1T2_Fb - Sphagnum magellanicum MG | ecosystem: Host-associated > Plants > Peat moss > Unclassified...
AGAAAAAAAAAAAAAATATATATATATATATATATATATATATATATATATATATATATATATATATATATATATATATTATATTATTTTATTTTTTGTTGCATGTTAGAGAACGCATAGGAAAACCAAAAAACCAGACTGTACGGGAGGCAATGCGTATGATTTTCAATAAATTTTATGAGCTGCTCTTTTCTAATTCCTTACATAGATTCCATTTGTCATAAGGATACCATATGGCATTCGAGACAATAAAAAAAACTTGGATGGAAATTTTGTGCTTTCAAAAATTTGACATTAAAAAGTGTTATGGCACGATTGACCGACAACACCTAGTTTTCATTTTTCTAGAAGAAATCCATGATCATTTATTGATTTGATATTAGAACTGTTCAAGGTAAAGGCCGTCGTAGGTGGTAGGTATATTTTCTTTTTTTGTGTTGACTGAGTAGGATTTTCGCCTCAAAATAACGTCCACCCCTACTTTTTAACATTTACCTAGACAAGCCAAACCTAAAAATAAGAAAGATCCAACCTTCAACACCTTCCAAACCAAACGAAAACAAAACCCTGAATACAAGAGAGTTATCATTATATTGGAAGTAGAAAGACGGGCTTATTGCGGGAACAAAACAATGTTGGTGAGATTAAGAGCCTGGAAAGCTAAAGAAGTCCAAGAAAGGGCACAAAAAAAAAATCTTTTTTTTATTGTGCCTTCTACCGTCATGGGCAGAGAGCTGGCACCTTGCGACCTTTTTTTTTTGCTTTTCAACCTAAATTTTTCATTGGTTTTCCTGTTTGGCCCCTACTACCTAAAATCTATGATGACATGGGCTTGGTGAAGGTGTACACTATGCGGAAAAATTTCCATTTAATATCATCACAGGCTTAAAAAATTTTGTCGAAAATATTTAAGGTAGGATTGCGTAGTTCTCAAAATCAAAAGTCAGCTTGGCTTCGTGCACATAGCTAGCAGATTGATTCTATTTCTCGAGATGAAAATAGCTAGGGTCCTGGCAAGGAGATGGCCCACTTCTCCAAAAAAATAGAAAGGCACCATCCCACCTTTTAGAATGGGCAAAAATACAGAAAAGAGGTTGGAACAATCAATTGAAGGACCTAACCTTTTGTACATGGACATGGGCTCTTAAGAAGACTAAACATGACCTTTTGTTTTCAAAAGCAGCAAAACAAGTCATGTTCACAAAAGTACAAAAGGTCACTAAGTCTTTTGTCTTTAGAGGAGTCGAAAAAATTGAAACTAGGCAATTAGTTTAGTGCCTCTTGTCCAAAAAGGTCTTTCTGAACATATCTTTTTGGATGGAAATTCCAAAATAAATCATGCATGCCCATAAACATCTAATAAGGCTTTTCGAAAAGTACTTAGACGATGAGTTGACAAACAAAAAAAAAGAAATAAAATTTGTGAAAATAAAAACAAAGACAACAAGAAGCTATAAAATGTTACCCATGTAGATCCTAACTTCAATGAAAATGATAACAAAAAAACTACAAAAGAAAAGGATATTCCTACCTACCAAAGTTCCACCACACTTACTTTAATGTTCAATTCCTTGGATAAAACAATTATGTCCTATTTTATGTCTCTAGCCTATGGATTTCTTAGCTATTATCATTGTTATGATACTTCTCATAAGGTTCGATGCTTAGTAGACTATTAAGTGAGATAGTCTGCGCTATTCACACTAGTAGGTAAGCACCAATGTAGTTCCAAAAAGGTGATTGTCGAATACATTAAGGGGCCACAAGCCCTAAACATAAAGAGTAAGATAATTGCTTTCCAAATTCCCCAATTGTAGCTCGCATGGGAAGAAAGGTTCTTTATCGACATTTGACAAGATGAAATCAATGACATCCTACGTTCAACATTCATATGGCTAACATCTAGTAAATTGCAAGTGCGCTATGTTTGCTTGCATAAATGGTAATATAGAAATGCACTCAATTCAGAAAGGTTTAGACAATAAGGGATATGTGAGCATACAAAGTTAAGGTGGCATAAAATAATTAGTCTAGGTGCTATAATACATTTGGCATTAAATTGCAAACAAAAACAACTATACAACAAACATCGTGTAAAATCTAGAATGACCCAAGTTCAACTTTCGGCCCAAATGTAGCGCAAATACTTTAAAAAATAAGAAAATTGCGTAGAATATGGAAAAAAAAGAGTTGTATGATGGGTAATTATCACATACGATTCTAGTGGGGGGGGGGAGGAACTATGTATTATGGGCACCTTTAGATTGCTTTGAAGGGCAACACAAAAATAACCCTTATCCAACCTCATTCTGTTGCACGAAATCCATCGTTGGCTAAACAATTATTTGGTTATGCCATTTTAGGTTTTACTTTAACATAAGTTATTGCTTTGTTTGCCCCAATGATGGCATTTTTAATATTATTTGTTTTTTAATTTTTTGGTGTTGGTATTTTGGGGGAAATAAATACATTTTTGCTGCACCTTATTTGCAAAGTGAAGAGACCTGTGCTCTCTGTCCTTTATGGGTAGAGGGCTACGCCCAAAAAATTTATATTTATATTTTCCAAATAAAATGAGCACCTCAGGGCTAAACAATTCGTATGTTCGAGCCCTTCGCTTGCCACCAAGAACATACACATAAAAAACTAATAAAGAAAGGGGGTATTTAACCTTTGCAACTGGTTTGATAGTAGAGCTTTAAAGGCTCATTGAGGAGGGAAGAAGTAGGACGCAAAATAAGTTTTTAAATTTTTTTGAACTGCTTGATTTCCTATCATGACTAATTTCGATAATGCATACCTTGCATGCTTTCTAATTGGTGATGAGGCCAAGGTTAGAGAAATAAAAAGGTGCAAAAAATAAGACGCAAAGATCAAATCAAACTGACAAAGGTCATAGGTCGTAAGTCTATATTTTTTCTCTTTTCGCTGTGCGTTTGTGGCTTTCAATTTTTGTTTGCTCACTAATTGCTTTTATGTGGTTTTACGCCATTAACCACACATTTCCTTCTTTTGAGCTAAAAAGTAAGCAATATATATATATATTGCTTATTCCCTAGCTCTCTTAGGCCTCCTTTTCATTTGATTTCCAGCCTTTTATAGTTTACAAAGGCAACAAGTTTTGATTGATTTGATATGCTTACTAGCATATCAAATGAAGGACTTATAGTTTAATTTGTTCAAACGCACTGCTCATAACGGTGATATTGTAAGTTCGAGTCCCACTAAGCCTATATTCTATAAAACTAAAGTAATTAAATTAGGCTAAAATACTTTACAAAAAGGCACAACACTTTGCACGTTGAATCTACTTAGTATAACCTTTATGAACTACCCGCAACTTGGCAGCTAAATACGTTGGAGGTTATTTTTGAACTTTTTCGTTATAATATGGTTTTTGCACCCTAACAAAAGAAATGGAGGCCGTAGAGATGAAATAAAACAATAAAAATGCATATTGTTACGATTGCTAAGAAATGGAAGGCCTATAGTGTAGAGTCATTGTCTGGGATGGAAAAAAAATACATATTTTGAAATTAAAATGGCTTTTTGCATTAATCTTTTGCAATCTTTTATGTGCTCCATAATCTATGTGTAGTTTGCAAGTGTATATTTTTATTTTATCATTCTTTAAATTGTGAGGTGACCTTTTCTGTTTTAAGGCTAAGATAGTAATTATGCAAGAGAAGAAATTGTGCTTTACACAAAAAAAACTGAAAACAAAATAGATATGTTTTTTTGTATTTTCCCACCAGAGCTCCGGTCTTGATGTAATACTAAGCTTGGCTATAGGGTTCTTTGAAGATTTATAGGTGAGAATTTAATTATATGGTAAGGATTTGAAAGTAGAGTTGATGGCTGTGAAAAGAGGGCCAAAACTTGATGTTAGTCGTAGCTCTTTTACTTTGTCAGGAAGTTTTTAATTGTGAGAGGGCATCTTGGTTGGGTTTTGGGCGCAAATTGACCACTTTGATTGTTAAAATGGTCAAAAGCTGTGATCAAATATTTGGTGGTGGCTCTCTTCAATTCCTTTTTTTCCTTCTTTAGTTTTTTTATTTTGGTAATATATATATATTGCTGCGAAAAGAAATAATATATTGTTACGCCTTGGGAGTAGATAAATTATGATATGCTTTGTTCATGGCTCGCATTTGAGGTCATTGTTGTTTTTTATGAATTTATCATCTAGTTACATAATGATGGATCTTCAGCCTTATAATAAAGACTCTCTAGGTGTATAGCTAAGTTGGTAGAGCATTGGGCTTTTAACTTAATGGTCGTAAGTTGAAGTTCTGCTATACCCAAATCCTTTTATAGAAGTCATCCGTAATTTATTAATTATGGCAGTTTATACACACATCCAAATATAACATTGTACCTTTGGGGAGGGCTTGTATATTATGAGTAATTATGTCAAACCCAACAAGCTCATGAGGTTTGGAGCGGAAAAAACAAATTTTTTGTTATTTTTTTATTCTTTCTTATTGGAAAAGAGAGAAAATTGCAAGTCTCTAAGTTTAGATAGTGCAAAACGCCTTTTTACTTTGCTATTTTCTCATCAAAAGGCAAGAAGGATATAATTAAAAGGCGAAAAGGATGCTGCAAGAAGTGACTCTGCCTTTTATATAAAAAAATAGAAGTAAAATAGGTGTCATTACTTTATCGTATCATATAAAGGGGCATAGCCTTGAGGAAACCTATTTAAATATTCATATTACATAATTTGTGCAATAATGTTGTAGCAAAGGTGTTGTTTGATAGCCACTGTAAATAACGGTATAAATATAGATCAGCCTATAACTAATGAAAATAAAGAAAATAAGTGTTGCAATAGGTATTATAAATTAACAATTTTACAAAAGCACCGGGCTTATTGCCCTAGGTTTCCTCATGTTCTTAGCACTAAATAAATAACCGTTTATCGGGTTCTCCAATAAGGTCGATTAAGTTAAAGGATCTTGTCATGATGGTCTACTTTGTTTTTTTCATTGGATTTCAAGAAAGTATGAAACCTATAATAACGACCATTCATCCATGGCATCTACATGTTAAGAATACATAATTGACATATAGAAAAACGAAGTCAAGAAAGCCTTGCAGTTTTGTCATTGGGATTATGGGCTTTTATCTTTTGGAAATTTCCTTTAGTTTCGGAAAAGTTTTGGAAATTCTTTGCATATTTGTAGGAAATTTTCAGATGAGCAAGGTATTTTTTGAATCAATTTTCTACGAATATATTACTAATATATTCGATATTTTATCTTCAGACATCTCAATATCTTAATATTTGAGGAAGGGGAAAATAGAAAGCTCTTGCAAATTAATTAGTATCTATCATTTTTGCAGGAAATGCTATGTTTTTGTTCGTTTAAGGCACCTCTTCATTTTTTAGGTCGGTTTAAGGTTGGTGCGAGTCCATGGGGTTATCATATTTAAGGGTTCAATTAAAGTCTTTTTTAAGGTTTTGTTTTGGGTTTGATTAAGATTTTTTTGAAGGGTTTGTTTGAGGTTTTAAAAAAAATTCTTTAAACATTTTTTAAAGGTTTCTATTATGCTCCATGGATTTTTTTAATAGTCATGCCTACTCAAACATGGGTGATGTTGATAATTTTTTTTCAAATAGTGTTGAAGACATGTTTTGAAAAATGAACAAACAACATCAAATGGTGTCTGCGATTATAGTTGGAAGTGCTAACATTTGGAATTGTTCAATACAAATGAACTAACATTGCACCAAAATGTGGAATCCATGAGTATAACATTTTGCGACTATGTCTTCACTAATCAAGAGTCATATAAGACATGTCTTTTGTGACCATCAAACTTTTCTAATCAAAATTATGACTATAATACTAAGGTTACTAACTATGATCATTTATATTATTATTACATGTCTTTAATCAACCATTATAGTTAGGAATTTTAGTATGCATATGATTACAACTAGCCATTATAGTCATCTTGATTATGAATTTAAAATATTATTTATGTATGTAATGAATATGTACATTATTAAATTTTAAAAAATAGTGGAAAGATCTTGTTGACAATTATAAGATATAATGTTGCACATTCCAATTGGCTATGTTTTTAGGTATGAGCCTTTAAAAATATATTAGAATATTATAATCTTAGGAAAATAATTTAAGGATCTTAAGAAATTTCCCATGTTAACGTAATCCCCACTAGAACATGAAAAATATATTATAGGAAGAATAATGTCTCTTATAAGAGTTCTAGTTAAATGGTTTGGTAGATTTGTCATGCACTACTAGATTAGGATGCAACAATATCAAAACTAACAAAGTCACACACATGAAAACATGCACACAAATGTTTCAAATAACAAAATGTTGTCACTTACAATTGGAAGAATCCAAATTCAAAACAAAACATAGAAACCCAACAAACCTTGACATCAACCATGCCTCTTGTTCCTCATGTGAATTTTGAAATCTCATGACATGAAAAATGAAACTCCACAACCACACCTTGGGGATAAACCCCCAAAACTAGAAAATAATTATAATCATGTTCACATTGAATTGGGTTCCAATCACAAACCAAGTCCTATAAAAAAATCAATATTTTATAATTAAAACCCAACAAGTTTATGTGAACAAGTGGTGAACATGTGACCCAATTTTTACTCAAAACTACATTAACCACCCTTTTTATTTGTTTAAATAGCGCAGGCGACCGGGTGTTACCTGTCGATTCCACTGATTCTACCAAGTTCCGATTACGATTCCACCGATTCTGACGAGTTCCGAGTACGAATCCACCGATTCTACCAACTTCCGATTGTGATTCCACCGATTCTACCAATTTCCAATTACGATTCCACTAATTCTACCAAGTTCCGAGTACGATTCCACGAATCTAAAAATGGGACACCGGCAGTAGCCAGTCGCCCGGTTGGCAAGAAACCACTTTCACACTGTGGAAACTGGGTTTTTGCGTCTCCTTGCTCTAGCCAGAAAGACGTCCGCCATAGCCAGAGCTTGGAGACAACGCTTGCAGAGTTTCTTGGGAGGGGAAATTAGGCAGTGCTTTCGCTAGCAAATCTGCTTCCAGCGGTCACCTGCAGTGCTGAAGGAGTGATGGCTTGTATGGCGGCATTGGCTGGAATATCGGTTTCAATTGGAGAATCTGGGACGCCTGTGTCGCCGACGGCATCCGCTCTCTGCTCTTCCTCTTCTTCCTCTGCCTCTCTTTTTCTCAGGAGTAGCATCCACAGTGGGACTGTGAGTCTCAGTGCCAGAAGAGAAGGTTATATTCTATCTCTAGACTTCCTGTAGCGCGTCGTATTGTAAAGCCAGGCTGGCTACTGAGGTGATAATTGCATAGCGTTCTAGGGGATCATTACGTCGAGTTTTGCATAAGGTCTTTTGAAGCGAAATCTTCAGTATTGTGGAATTCTTTTCGATTGAGTTACTCCCGAATTTTGGGATTTTTTTCGCAACAGGCATTAGTGACATTGAAGCGATATATCGCATCTCTTTTTCTTTTTTTTTTCCAGTCGGATGAGCTCTACTTCTTGACATCTGGACAATGTTGACGTTAACGTGAGATCTTTTGCAAAGCTCCGTGTTGTAGAGATAATAACGTTGGATTCTTTCTTGTCGTCTATGGATGTACAGCTTTGTCTATTTCTGGGGAATTCTGAATGCATTGCTGGTGTAGAAATGAAGCGATATAAAAATTCCTGGTTTCTGGAAGAACGGAACTGCTCTCTCGTAGATTCAATCTATCGTGATCTCCTATCTCTCCATGTCGTGATCTGCTAAAACTTTCTCTGTTTGTTCTAAGGCAAGGCTATGGTCGGGGGATATTAGGACAATGTTTTTATAATAAACCGTCTCAAGTGCATATGCCTCCTCTCTATCATGCAATGCAACAGAGACAAGAAGATTTTCTCCTCTTCTGATCAGGGCTGTATCATCAGACGATTCCACACCAGATGCTGCCAAACAATTCGAGGAATTGTATACAGATCTGAAGGCGAAGGTCAGCTATAGCTGTGAGAGACCTTTTTCTTGTTTTCTGATGTTTGCAGTTTGCACGCACACTCTCAACCAGCACTTTGTAAGCTAACTAATGCATGGTTACTGCAAAGACCTTGTTGCTTCCTTCCGCAAGCAAGGAATGACTAACTGGATTTTTGCCTATGCAATGGTTTTAGTGGGATGGTGTGGAGAACAAGACGACTGTTGGGGTGTATGCCGGAGGTGCTATCGTTGCCTTGTGGCTATCCTCCACCATTGTTGGTGCAATCAACTCTTTAGCATTGGTATGTAATTAGATCCTCTTATCCATTGAACTGCAGAATTGTTCATTACATTACCTCTTTGATGGCATTTCTATGGGTAGCCAAATCTAAATGCATACTACCTTGTTGAGAACAGGATTCTTCAGGGTAAGAATCAGGCAGGCATTGGTATCCTCTTGATGTCCTTGTCATGTTTACAAAGTGTTTATAACTTTGGGGTCCCTCCCTGTTGTGACCATGCAGCTCCCAAAGCTCATGGAGTTGATCAGCCTTGGCTACACAGGGTGGTTCATTTACCATTACTTGCTCTTCAAGGTATGCTGTTCTTCAATGGGAATCACATCACTGTAGAGTTCTCGAGGTTTGAAGTTGGTTTTGTACCACTGCTTTGGTCCATTGCTTGGCCATCTAATGCTAGCTGAATAGTTGTTCATTATGGATGCATAATTTTGTATCTGGTTTCGGTGCAACAACTGGATTGTATCATTCCTGGATTTGTGGCCACAGTCAAGCCGGAAGGAGCTTGTAGCTGATATTCAGGAGTTGAAGAGAAAGGCTACCAGTGCTATAAAAGAGGAAGGCTTATGAGGGACACGGGCAACAAGAAAGGATGCATACCTAGCACCCATATCCATGTGTATTTGTATAGTTAGCACATACGAATGAGAAGGTTGATATTGAGCGTGGGATCATGAGAAGAAAAGAGATCATTGGTATCTCCTGAAGAGGGGGTTGAAGGTTTTCTGATTTCGCAACCAGTAAAGAGCAAGGCAGAGAGAGGCCAACAAATGCTGCTCAATTTGTTTAAGCTGGTTACTTACCAGCATCTGTGTATAATACAGTGTTCATGCTTTGGAACACTGGGATGATGCAGGAGGTCATGACTGTTCAGCAAGTTATTGGACTATTGATGGAAGCTCCTGTACAGTGAGCAAGCAAAAAAAGGTGTCAGAACATGTACATCACAGGAAGATGCCATTACTTTTGTTGAGATATATGCCTTCAACAATGGTAACCTCACTCACTCCTGTTCCAGCAATGCACATCTTTTCCTGATTTATAATGTTCACCCGTCCAAGGGATAAGTCCTTTGTTCCATCTTATATCCTTCACAGTCATGCTCTCAGGAAACTATCAATTAACCTGTGTTTTGTGTACCTCTGGGCCTTGCTCCGCCTTCTTGCATCAATCTGTAAGTTCATTTAAAACTTGCAAACAGAAAGCATAGCTAACCAAAAAATACAGCAGATCTTCAAATCCCTTCTTATCTCTATTTTAGTATGTTTGCTGTGAAATGCAGTCCAAAGGTTGGACTGTGATGCATTTCACAGCATAATTCTGAATGGTATCTATGTGTAATGGCAAAATGTTCACCTCAGAACATATTCAAGGATTTCAGCCTTGAGCAGCTCCCTGCAATTCATATCTATGGGAGTTAGTGCTCTCCCTGCAGAGATGGGTTTTTGATGAATGAGCTGCAACCTGAATGAATGGTGAGAAGGTATTTTGGGGGAAATAAATACATTTTTGCTGAGAGATTTGCATGTCCAGCAACATCCACAGCAGGGCATTCATTTCAAAATACTTTACTACCTCCAGATATTCATGCATTTGTACATACCTACCTGGAAGGTTCTGCTACGTCATGGCTGCTGCATCACCAAATCCTGCAAAACATATTGTGATGAACTTAATCCACTTGCTGTCTCTTTCTTGCCATGTCCCTGATGGAGGTTTGGATGATCACCTTCAGTAAGTCTTTACCAGTAATCTTCACAGCTTCATTGTTAGCTTGTGACTCTCCCTGGTCTGCCCCCCTCCTCTCTTCCTGGAGTTTTTCTCCTCAGCTTCTTAATGCTCGACCATATCTTTCTCCCTTTCCTGCTTTTTTTACATGCTGTATCAAATGTGTCAGATGATGGAACTGCCATTCCAGGGGTATGCAAGGTAGCAAAAGTACTGAGCCTTGCTGTGAACTAGAAATTGATACAGACAAAAACAGCCTAGAGTGCAAATGAAGAATACTTGCCAAAAACGGTTTGAGAGCTGCAGGAACTGCTGCAACAACAACAAACAAGAAAATCCCCATGGAAAACAGTTTCAAGGAAGTCCCTCTTAGTATACTCTTCAATGCAAGAAAGTAAAAAGCTTTGTCCCATGATCAGAGTCGTTCATCAGAATATCAGAGCTGAGCATTTAAGCTTTAGACTCAGTGTCCAAATATGAGAGCAATTATCACAATGTGAAAGAGAAAGACCAACCTCATACCTCCACTGAAGAGGAGGTGTACTCTCACCAGAGGTCTACTCTGACTGCAAGTTGTCAAAGTCTCTTGAACATATAGATTAATGATAATTTAGCCAGATTCCAAAAGTTGAGCAAAATGCCCAGCAACACAGAATGTATATATTCTGCCTATTCAATACCAGAAAGAGACTATCGGCACATTGTTGTGTAACTGAAGAAATGCAAGATCCAGTCAAGCTGCAGATACACATTAAAAGTGAATCCAATGTGCAGCAATTCTATCATGTATTGGCAGAAGACAGGCCTGCAAATTCAAGCAGTCTACATACAGGCAGCAGCAAAGGATTAAAATGAACCCCATTCCCACCCTGTTGTCAAATCCCCCGGGTCCAGTCCACTAGCTGGTATAAGTCACACCTCATCCTGTCTTTCAGTGTTCACCGGCATCTTCAGCCCGTGCACCCTCTTTGTGTTCTTCACCAGCCTCCTCCTAGTTTTACACACAATAACAAAAACCCAAAAGCAATTAATATGGTTATTTTGCTATTGCTTTAAAACAAGGAAATCAACAAGCAGCAAACCAGCAGAATCCATAAAGCAGACATCTATAAAGCAGTGGATGCATACCTGCATATCTGATGTCCAAAGTGTGAGGTTGTCCCGCAGCAATTACATGATAAGAGTGCTGTCTTTGTAAGATTCTTCCCCCAATGTGTCAAGCTCCGCAATAGCCTCATCAAACGCCTGTAATCCAAGGAGTGACCTGTTAGACATGCTCTATCTAAAGGCATTTTCTTCCACCACCAGCACCAACCACCACAAAGAGATCTTATTGCTAGTATCCAAACTGGTTGAAACAAAGAAACACAAGATTGCACTAACCAAAATACAGAAACTGTTTTCTGCCCAAGAAAGAAAGAGGAGGGGAATCACACCTGCTTTGCAAGAGTGCAGGCCCGGTCAGGTGAGTTCACAATCTCATAGTAGAAGACTGAGAAATTCAATGCCAACCCCAATCTGATGGGATGTGTGGGAGCCAGTTCTGTTAGTGCAATCTCCTGCATATGAAGAACCACATTTCCACAAGGGTTGAATGCACATATAGAGAGAGGGCGATGCAGACCAAAAAACACAAACATAATCCTTTCCATCTCTGGCCGCCTGGTGTGATGATCACGCCAGACTGACAATTCCGTGATCAATATGTTCACAGCCAGATCAACGTAGCGCCCCGAAATCGTCCCAGAACATTTTCAGATTCTATGCATTCCTGTGAGCGCAAATGTAAGATGTAACCGCACAATTCTCATGATACACGAAAGACAACTCAACTGCTATGTGCCATGATCTCTTCTTCATGTGGAGCGGAACCACTAAAAAGGAAACCGTAATTTCATTCGCATACAACACTATGCACAGCAGAAAACATCAAGGAACGTACTTGAGCCGACTTATAGGCCAACAGTGTGCTCTCCGCTGCCTCTTTCCTCTCAGCGCCGGTCTTAAACTCCGCGAGGTATCGGTGATAGTCCCCTTTCATCTTCAGGTAGAAAACTCTGGATTCCCCTGTGGCGGAGGTCGGAACAAGATGAGTATCAAGAACCTTCAGAATACTGTCACAGATAGTGCTCAACTCCTGTTCCACCTTGGCCCGGTAGTCTTTGATGACCGCGACGTGTTCCTCGTTGCCCTTGCTCTCCTCCTTCTGTTCAATGGAGGAAACAATCCTCCAAGAGGCCCTCCGAGGTCCAATCACGTTCTTGTACGCCACAGACAGCAGGTTCCGCTCCTCCACTGTAAGCTCTCCGACGTCCACAGTCTTGGCCACCTTTTCCATGGCCTCTACCATCTCATCATACCGCTCCGCCTGCTCCGCAAGCTTCGCTATGTAAACATTCTCTTCTCTGGCTTCCGCCGCCATTTCTCTCACCTCCTTAGCCCCCCTTGAAATAAAAATAAAACAATAAAGAATCAAAATCTCTTCAACCAAAAAAAAGAAAAAAATGAAAAAAAGGAGGAGCACACAGACGACAAAAAAACCTTTGCAGATCAAAACAATTAAGCTCGCAAAGGACAAGAGCAAAAAGAGCGAGCCACAAAGACAAAGAAGCGCAGAGAAGAAAGCGGAGCGAAAGCAACGGACAAGAAGAAAACACCAGCGGAGCGGGAGCGACGGAGAAGAGTGTTCGCTTCTGAGAGAAGGCTCTCGCGCACATGGATTCTGGCGGACTTGGCGTACGCGAGCATCTTCACAGAAGATGCCTTTTTCTCAGCCCAGACAAATCTTCCTAAATAATAAAGAATCACTGAAATGGAATTACATTTAATGTTTTACTATGACCTCAAGTTATATTGAATGAAGGTTTATTGGCTCTATGAAAAATCATGAATTTTCTTTTTCATATTTTCAATAAATTAATAAAAATTCTTACCCTCTTAAAATTCAATCTGGATATTTAAAAATTAAAACCATATTTTCATTGTTTTTTAAACAAAACCATACAAATGAATATAAAGTTGTAAATAATTATATTGTTTTTAAAAAATCCAAGTTTTTCACACTTGAATAATAATGTACACGACTTTTAACAATGTGTACTAGGTATTTTGATATTTAAAACAAATATCAATATTGAATGGATCTAATTTCAATGGAAATTTTTTTATCTTTAATCTCATTTTTTATTTTTTAAGTTTGAGAATTTGGTAATACTTTTTTTTTTTTTTTATCACATTTTGGGTTTAGATTTTTCATAAAAGGTGTTTTGTTGTGGTGTTTGATAAGTGTATATGTGTGAATAAAAAAATTGTCCAAATTTTTGTTTGTTTTGTTATTGATATTTATGATTTTTTTTTTGCACATGGTCCATTCAAAACAATGTAAAAATACAAATTCAAACCACAAGGTATCAACATTTTGGGAATAATTAATTAGGTGAAAAATAAAATATTTATATGCATGTAATCACAAACATTCACTTCAACAAAAAGTGTCATTGTATGTTAAGTGATTTCATTAGATTCTTAATAAGTTCATTAATATTAATAAGTATGGACTAATTGAAAAATAGTGAATTCATTGGTCTAGTGAACAAGAACTAATGAACTACACCCACATTTTGTAATAGTGATTACATTTTAAATAAATAAAAACATTAATGGTTTTTTGTTATACATTGGAAATATGTTTGATAATTTGAATGTAATATAAATCAATTTATGAAAATTTGATCGATGTGCTTTTGTTACACCATATTTGTATTCATTTTCAAAGACATTTGTTCATGTATGGTTTGATTGAGATCTAGCTTTTGTGGTGCTTTCACTACATCATGATTTTAAACAAAATTTGTCCATGAAATATAATAATTTTTATTTATTATTTATTTACTTATTGTTTTTTAGATTTCAACATTAAAATCTTTCATAATGATGATTGGAGAATGTTCAGGAGCTTGTTGAATTATAGTTTGAAAATTGTTTAGGAATGTAAAATTGAACATGAATGAATTTTATACACAAATACAATATGTATTATTTTTCGTATATTAATATTAAAAATTGTCACTATATATTACGAACCATCACTAATTATTGTATTGAAAGAATCTAAGTGCATGTGTATGTCATACATCATCAACCCATAACCATCATGGATTGAAATATATAAATATTTCAATGAATTTATAAATTTGTACACATATGTTGATGCATGGTGTATATTTATTTTTATAATACATAAAATATGAGACATTTGAAGGTTATGGTCATGATTGATGTTTTTGTAATGTTGGCATAAAGATGTTGTATTCAAGATTTGTATAATTACATGAAAATTATGTAAGTTTTTAAATTGAGGAATCAATGGTATCCAAATTGTAATTGTTTTCAATCTATTCAGTTTTTATATGTATTCTTAAATCCACATAAAAAATTTCATGTTGAACAAGAATTAACAAAAATAATTTTTCTTTTGTTCGAATGCAAGATAATGTTATATATGTTAACCCATGTCTTTTAATGTTTGTAGGATCAAAAACCAATTCATTTGATGATAATCTCAAAAAACAATGGATGGTTTTTGCTACTGTAAATTGAATTGAAAATTGAATCCTTATTATTGATCTTCTAGATCAACAAATGTGATTTGTTTGGTTGTGAATATTAAAATGCCAAGGGTTTTTTTCTTTCTTTTAACTACCCTAAATTTAGGGATCATGATCTTGCTAGTGGTTTTCCACAACCATATTTGGTCAATGGAACTAATGATGGCTATTCTATTCAAAAAAAAGTTCAAACTTCTTTTAGTAATCAATTTATTAATGATATAACACATATTCAAATGTTCAATTTCTCACATGTAGATTCTTCTACTATTTAGGCAATCAAAAAAAAAACTTTAAAAGGGCCTAGGAAGTATGTGAAATAGGAAGTTACAATATGTTTAATTCAATGTTAGAAATTTTTGTAGGTTAATTTTTCGTGTAAATCTATATTTTGATTTGTTCAAAACGTAAAAAAATACACATTGAGATTGTAAATAAACGTTTTTTATTACATTGATTTTTCGTATATATATTATTTTTTTAAAAATATTTTAGAATTAAATTTGTTTGTAAATAAAATTCAAGGTACAATGGGTAGAGGATTTGCCTAAGGTTTGATCCCCTTTTGAGTTTCATTTTAAATGGATGATTTAAAACATAATTGAAAAAAAAATTGTCCATGATTCAAATTTTTGATCTTTTATATGTGGATGAAAAGTGATTCACATCCATGAATTGAACAAGCTATGGGATTCACATCCATGCACTCAATAAGTTATGTCATATTACTATTGTGTGAATGTCCAATTAAGAATGAACACATCATCAAGGCACCCCCTATTATTGGTTATGGTCATACCATGAAATGTACCAAGGAAAAACAAACTTTCTATGATGTTAACCCCTAAATGTCAAGGCCAACCAACTTGGTTAGCTTTTTAATGTTTTTTTTTTCTTTGACGTTTAAGGGTCGATGTTATGTTTTGGTTCCATTTTTTCCATAAAAAGTAAATAAATTATGCTATGGGTTATAATGAATAACATTATTTGAAAAAATTGGATTCAAGTTGTAGTCCAATAAGGAAATGAATAAATGTGTATTCCATTATGAAGGATGCAAAGAGAGAATTTTGTTAAAGGTAAAGTTGTTGTTTTAAAATAAACATACAATTTTTTGAACTTACATATTGTATTTCCTAATTGGATTTGGCAACATACTATCAAATAATTAATTAAATTTTAAATCTTAACTTCGACACTAGGTTTTTTAATTTTGAAATTTTTGGCAAGTAATGGTTATTTATAATAATAAACACAATCTCTTCAATGTTATGGGAGATCCTAGTGTGTCTAAACAATCTCATATTAAATCCCTATGTTTTAAAGTATGTGATTCAAACTTAATAGTTGAAATCTAATTCATTCTTAATTTTATTAAAATTTTGACACAAGTAATAAATATTTTTTCAAAAATTTGGCAAATCAAAAAAATAATTTAATTTATGTCAAAATTATTTAAGTACTTTGGTATAGTGATTGTAATTAATTCAATAATGTCATAACAATAGATGTCTAAAATAAAAAGGTTTTTTTTTACTTCAATTAAAAGCGAACAAGGATTCTAATAAAAATAGAAATAATGAGCACCGATGAAAGGTTATATAGCAAGGCTTTGGATGAGAATGGGAACCAATTAAAGTTTAAGTTTTATTCTTGCTCATACAAATGCAAGATCATTATGTAAGTTGAAAACGTTTTGGATTATACATTTTCATTATGTTGTAGATAAGAATAGTGATTAGTTGATGTCTAAAGCCAAATCATATCAAGTTCAAGCCCCCTTAAAGAGAAAGAATCATAGAATTAAAAAACAAATCATATGATAATTTTAGGATTCAAACAAAATTTAAAATAGTGTGAAAATAGTGCATCACAAAGCTCATTAGTAAGCTCCTATACACAATCTTTTGAACATTATTGTTGCTTTTGCAAGTGCCCATGATTAGAACATTGATGAAATATGTGCAAAAGAGAAGATTTTAATAAACTTATAACGACAAAGATGATGATCACTAATTTGGTGAATCTAAAACACTTATAATCCACCCACATTTTGGTTGTGATGAATTGGTAATGTTAAAATAACCACATTTTGAGGGTTATGCTTGAGATTGGCATCATGTTCAAATTGGATAAGAATATGGTAAATTCAAGTGTAGGATGGGTATTTTGCATTGGGTATTAGGCCATGTATATGCACATACGTCTATCAAGTTTTACTTTAAAAAAACTTGAACCTTTTATTACCTAACATTTTTTGAAAATTAACACCCGCCCCCATTTCATGACTAGTGATTTAAAATTTTTAGCTACTCATAACTAGACCAAACCTAGGGAGAATAATAGTGCAAGGTGCCTTTCAAAAACCCGGATCAATAACCTTTTCATGCATGGAAAATACCATAGTTAAGTTAACTAATAGTTGGATTGTATTTTTTAAACCTTCAATGGCAACCATGGCAATGGCCTATTTGTTTTGCACTTTGTCTTTAAAACTTGTAATTGTGCTACCTTTAGATTGCAAAGAAATTTTTTTTACCTTGTAAACTTAAAAGATTTAAGATTGTTTGTCAAAACTTTAAAGTCCCAACAAAAACCTTGTAAGACACTAATAAAAACACATCATGTGTTTCTAAGGGAGTCTTCCAAAATTAAAGCCATTTACTTAACATAAATGTTGACCTTAGTGGTCTTTATTACTTAAATAAAAAATCTCCAAGTCTTTTGAATAACACATTTTCCCAATGGACACCTCTAACCTTTCACACATATTTTAATGTACCATTTCATATTAAAACTTGTAACAAAACACAACATAAGAATTTCGAAAAATGTTTTTTTTGTTTTGAACAAAATACTTGGTGTCATAGTTTAACTATTGGAATACCAATAATTGGTGATTCAATCATTAGTTATCTCCCTCACATAGTTAACACGAAGCCAAGCAACCATGTTCTTAACATTGATAACCTTATTCTCTTTCCACATGAACAAGTTTTTTTTGAATCTTGAAAGGAAGAACATCCATGTATCACATGACCTTTCACCTTTATGCCATGAGATTAACTTGAACTACCAAAAGTTCAATAAAAACCAATCATTGCCAAAGAGGGGCCTCACATTTCACTTTTCATTGATTAACTTTAATTGTTTGATTTAAAATCATCAATTATCTTTTCATTAAAACTTTTTGCATTAGATAACTAATTTGTGACATCCATTAATGAGAAGCTTTCAATGCAAGTTTATTTTATATTCAGGATATGCATGTAAGGATTCAATAAAATATGGCTTTGGAACTTTTGATGAATATTTGAACACAATGTTTATAATACATTTGTTTTATAGCTAAAATCGTTGAAGCGAGTTCCAAACTACATATTCCAAATATCATTTTTCAATTAAAAAATTATTTGTATTTATATATTAATTTTCACACATGATTCAATTGTAAGCTTCATGTTGTACAAGAAACATTTCCCAAATGTTAATTTCATTTCATGCATGTTTTCAATGTATAGAGTTTACATTTTAAATGTTCAATAGGGGACATTTTTCATTCAACACTAACAATTAATAACACAAAATTTGGTTTTTTTTCCTTTAAAGGAAGTTATAATGTTTCAAAACATTATTTTTAGATTGCTTGTATTAATGTTCAAGTTCAAGATATGTTTATGTATAAGTTACAACTAATTTACCATCAACTTTAACACATATCATATTTATTAAAAAAATCATGCATTATTCATTTTGAAGAATAAAATAAACATGTTTTTTCACATTGTTTCATAGGGTTTTGGGTCTCTATTCATGAAGATATAGTATCTACATTATGACATGTAATTCTTATTCTAAATTCAACCTTTTGATATGCCATTTAAAAAAAAATCATACAATTTTTTATTTTTTACATTTGGAATGTTAAAATATATATATTTCATGTTTTGACTAAATGTTTCATATCTTATAATGAATTTGAACATGTTATGGTCATGTTTAATAGTTTGGAACATTTCCATGGATGGACTATATCATTAAGAATGGACAAGAAATAATAATATAATAAACTAACTTTGGCATCACACTTTTGCATAGGATATTGTGCTTTTATTTGGGGCAATATTAACAAAATGATTATTTTAATTGATTGGTCACAATGATTGGCCCATGTGTTGAAATTTAAATGGTGTCTCAATAAAGTATTGGTTAAAATTCATGTTTATGGGTGTGGTGGAGGCACATTTAATCAACATTTAATTTTTATGATGTATCTAATAAATACTAATACCAACCCAATTGGTGAGGATGCTTTTATACTTTTAACATTATTTTATTATAAATGTCCTATAATATTTTGGACATGTTTTATGCATGTGTTGAACTTAAACTTAATGTTTCATGTTAGTTGTTGGGCATGGTTTACACATTTGTTAAGCCTAAATTTAATGATATGAGTGAGGGCAACTTGTGGCTACGCCACTCCAGCCACCCATGGCACCTCGCCCGGCCCCCCGCAGTGGCTGCCCTGGCCTGTTTTTTCAAAGAACAGGAAGCAGGCGGCTCTTAGGGTCTGAAATATTTAAAGGACTTGAACCGATGGTTCTTTAAAGACTCAAAAACACCACCCAACACTGAACCGGACCTGTGTTCGGCTGTCGGTTCTTCTTCAATATGTCCGAAATCGAGAACTACCAGTTGATCTTTTTCATTGAAAAACATTAGAATCAAAGAATCGTCGGTCTAGGTTCTTGTTTCAAACTTCTTTTGAAAAATAGGAACAGACCCCCGATGGTTATCAGGTCGGTTCCCAGGATTCATAACAGCCGTTCTCCCAAACAAATCAAATTATGAATCCCTAAAAAAAACAAATTCAGTGTTGGTGAGTAAAAGAGTGCACGTGTATAGGGTCTAGGTCAAGGCCCCAAAGAAATAATTTAATTTTCTCTCTGAGGACCTCGTTTCAGGTCCCACACGACGGGTTTTCTTTTTGGGAACCTCGTTTCAGGTCCATCTTGAGGTTTGGACCGGGTACTGAGAATCTCGATTCAGGTCCTTTATCGAGGATTCTGGCCACCTCAGTTTAGGTCCTTGAAACTGTCAGTTGGGTAATAACTGTCACAAAGATCGAAATTCCCAAATCAAGAAATTCCTTAATTTACCCGGCCCCCCCCCCCTTTTACAAAGCACACCACAGGGAAAGGGCAATGCCTGGAAGAATTTTCCAGGCACTGCTCGGACAGAAGACAGACACACACCACTGTTGCTTTAATATATAAGATGGTGTAGGAAGACATTGAAATCTCCTTTCACATATGGACCAAAACAAACAAGGAACATTGGGAATTTTCAATTATTGTCATAAAAATACATTTGAGATGTTATGAAAACATTGATATAGGTTAATAAATGTGGGTACACTTTTTATGTGGTTTTTTCCCTCCTATTTATTCTTATTTTGTGTTTCATTATACATTTATCATATAAGTTACCATAATTTTTGTTTTTAAAATTGTCTTTGCTTCCTTCAAGTCCATACCCTTCTTTTAATCAATGCCATAGCTATGTTCAACAAAGTTATTAATTTACAGTGGTGACAATTTGTTAGCTTTAAAAACATTACATAAAAAGAATATAATTAAATTGACCATATTCTCTAAAAACAACACTTCCAACCATTCGACCATGTAATAAGATGAACATATTTAAAAGGTGAAGTTTCAATGGGGTTATTTATAAATTTACCCAAATTGTGTGAAAAAAATATGGTTCAACTAATTTTTTTATATAAAAAAATTTATTTAAGTGATATGAAAATTGTTTAAGAAAGGTAAATAAACATTTAGTAACGAATTGGTTCACAAAATAGCTTAATTGCACTAGTCGAAAAATGCCAATTTGTAATTATAATTTGTAACTAAAAATAATTGCAATCAACTTACAACTAAATAATCCTTTAATTGCATAAGTGAAATCACATTGAACCTTTAGTCGTAAATGATGACTGTCACAGACATGAAAAAACATAAGAACAAGGAAAGGTCTAAGTTTAATTTTCAAACAAGGAACAAGATAAGATTATGTGATTCAAAACTGAAAACACAAGAACTTTAAACAATAACACAAGACCTATAAGAAAAACGTGGAAACAAATATTTATTATGCTAACATATGTAAACATGAGCATGAAAAAAACATGACAAGGTTGTGGTGCAAGATTGTGTCTAAGATTGATGTTGAACAAATTGAAAGAAATGAGGGGTCCTATTTATATTTATACCCTTTTGGGGACCTAGTTTAAGGAAGTTTCCAAGAAGGTTTCTATGTGTGCAACAAGTAAAGAAGTTTTTTTATAACCTTCCTAATTGAGAATTGACTATGAGTGAACTGAAATTGAATTGAAAGTTAATTCAAACTTAACTAGGAGTCAATTAAGAGTTTATTAAAGTTAATTAGGACTTAACTAAAAATTAACTATGACTTAATTAAAAGTTAACTAGGAATTAATTCGAATTTAATTAAGAGTTAATTAGAAGTTAATTACGATTTAACTAAGACTTGACTGGGATTTCACTGAAAGTTAATTGGGATTTAACTGAAAATTAAATAAAATTTCACTAGGAGTTATGGATGAACATTATGGATGAATTCCATCCATTGGAAAATGATGTTTAATGTTTGCATTCATCATAATGACTTAACGTGATGTCAACTTATTTCCCATGGATGAAATATACGATCAACATTTAAACTTCCATATTTTAACTAGTGTATAAAATTTGCAACTATTAACCATTCTTTTGTAATTAATAAAGAAACCTATCATTAATTGCCATTTGTTAACATAATAAAATTTTGGGAAATTTTTTAAAATATTGAAATATTAAACTATGGATGGCCATGCCATAAATTTCAACACATATTCTAATCAAAATTTGATACGTGGCAAAATTTGGAAAATTTTAATATATGAAATTATATAATATATAATGAGGAAAAATCAACATGGTCCAATGTCAACTATTTACATGATGACACTTAGACAAAAGAAAAATTGACACGTGACATTTAAAATTATTTTTCATGAAAATTAATTATTTTTCAAATCTTGGTATCAACCATTCATTATGATTATTCAATTTAGATGTATTTATATTGTGACATGTGGCACAATCGAAAGTTGCCATGTGGCATATTGATTGAATTTTGAGAAAAAAAAAATGCATAGGTGGGTAGGTAGGTAAAGCTTTGTGCATAAAAAAATACCTACCCTTTTATGATACGTACTTATTTAAACTACTTAGTTACATACCCACTTAACTACCTAAGTAGGAAGGTAGGTAAATATGTAGGAATGTCAAAATGTAGAAAAATAAGTGAGTTAAAAAATAACCATGTGAATGTTTTTATTTTATTTTATGTTTTGCCTTTAGAGTTAAACTAATTTGAGCTCATTCCAAATGACACATAATTCTTTACATGAAGTTTAAAGAGAAGGCACCATTCATTATATATTTTGTAAGATGACTTTAGAAAACAAAACAAATGGATTAAATCTTGTAATTACACTTTAGTAACAAATTCAATTATAATTAAAAATGTTTTTTCCACAAGTTTTGTATTTGTTTTTAGTTTTATATATCATACAACTAAATAAATAAGAAATAAATAACTAATTAACTAAATAATTAAGTAGCTACTAACTAATTACTTACCCACCCAGCCACTTACAAAACTATTTAATTCATACTATTGTTTAATTATTTTAATAATTTTAGAAGTAGCAATAATCATTATTTTTTAATGGTTTTCAATAATTAATTAATTGATTCATAATAATAGTTCAGAATTAATAATAAATTATTTTAAGAAATAATTATTAATCAAGTCACAAATTAATCATTTAAATTTTTAGTATATCTAATTATTTGACCATTACTTATATATATATATTCAATTAATTAAATAAAAATATTATTTTTACCTCTAAAAATAAACCTTTTATATTACTAAGGACACCTAATTAAATACAAAATAAATAATTAATAATTTATTACCTAACAAAATTAATTATTAACTAATTGGCAATTCCTAAATATTAACTATAAATGATTAAATTTCTAATTTATTAACTTAATTAGTAGATATTAAATCAAATTTGATAAACCATTAATATTAACTGATTAATATTCATTAGTTATTAACCATCATTCTTAATCATAAATATTAACTATCACATAATTTAATAAATATCAATAAATAATTTACATTTAAGAAATATGAACTAATTAAGAAATTAATTATTATACGAAAATAATATAATATGAAATTTAATTATTTATTAGGATTTTTTTTTTCAATTAATCATTAATAATAATGAGATAATTTAATTTGTAAAAAATTTAGTATGTATTAGTCATTGCCTGACTAAATATTTAATAATTAGTAATCATTAGCTATTAACCATAACTTTTGATTAACTACCTAAATCAGATTATATATTGAGATATTTTAAAACTAATAATATATTTCAGAACTAATTAAATAAGGAATAATCAGATAGTAACTAAATATTTAATAAATGATTGATAAATCATTTATTGATAAATATTATTTATTTATAAACTTATTGACTTGTTAATGGAAATAAAATAATTTTTAATTAACGAATTATTATTTCATGAATAATGCACGAATATTGATTAATTTTTTGTATCATTTTATGATTTAATATCTAATTAATCAACTAAAAGCTTTGAAATAATTAATAATTAATAATTGAAAATTTAACTAGTTGGTATTAGTTTAAATATAATTAAATGATTAAATAAAATTACTTATTTCATAATTATTAGATAATTAATGCTTGTTTAATACAACGATTATATCATATTAATATGATCTTGATACTATAATTTAATCATATTTTAATAAAGATAATACATTTAAAAATGAACCATACAAAATCAAAATGATTTTTAAAAATCCAATATGCCCAAAATATGGTCAAATATATTTTTAATATAGTTCACAAAACCCTAGCATACATTAGTGAATGTATAAGCACAATTTAATAATAAGTAACTAAATTAAAATTAATTTTGGAACTAAATGAACATAAGAATCGATCCTTGAATAAAAGTTTCAAGAAGTTAATCAATATGGAAAGATGTATAATTTAATAGTTGCACCATAGTTTTAGAAATAGTGATAAAATTTTAAAAACGATGAATAGTTGTAAAAATGATAAAACAAAGTTGCAAATGATAGATAGTTGCATAAGATTCCATGAAGTTGCAAATTGAATAGTTGTATATTACAAGATTTTTTTTAATGTTGCTAGCTTAAAATCTACATTAAACTCAATATATTTTAGATTTAATTCTCTTAAAAAAGCCTAGAATTCATCAAATTAATATATTTAACATACAATTGATTAAAAAAATGCACCAAAAATTTGACTTAATAGACATGAAAAATCAATATTCAATCACAAAATAATCATAGATTACATGAAATTAACATACTTAAAAAAATTTCATTTTTAACACGAATAATCAGATCAAAGCATATAAAATTATAATAACTATTCTAAAATCAAAATCTTCAATTACTAAACATATGTCCAATGTACATGGAAGCTCATAGAAACAAAATTAAAATATACGAAACTACTTGAAAAGGTAAAATAAACTTCAAACAAGATCTTCAAAACAAATGTTATACTTAATAATGCACATTCAACTATTATAAACTCTAGATTAAAAAATATTTAACATGATTTAAATAACTCCAAAATTTTCAGCTATGATTTAATTTAATTTTCAGTGAAGAAATCATTCAATATTCATGAACTTTTGCACTGCAAGTTCAAAGGTTATGGAACCAAGCCCATGCACTCCTCCTCCTCATTCCAAAGACACCAAGAACACGATCTGAAGCATCTGGGTTCAGTGGATCTCATATCTACAAAACAAGAGAAAACAAACAACCTTCCTTCATAGATAGGTATTTACCCAAATTTGTCTATACACCAAACATGAAAACAAAACAAAATTAATGATCCTTTTATATATTTGGCCACTCATGGAAACGTGTTGTAAAAATTGAGCAATTTTAATTTTCTTTTTGTTAAAAAATGTGGAAACATAATGCCATTAGTTTCACAAAAATCATATGTATGTCTCAAAATCAAAAATATAAGATGGCAAAAGCAAAAACTCATAAAAAATTTATAAAAAAAACACTCATCTAGAGTACTAGGCTAAATTGTGAGTTTGTCAACATGAGAAGTGAAAATGCTTAAGATCATAACCTTACAATAATCATGACATTTTCTAAACACCTAGATTTCATATTTTCACAGAAATTAAATTTCAATATTTAAAAAATCATTTAATGACAAAACCAACTTTAAATTAAAGGTTATTGACAATGTACCTATTTTATTTTTGTAAATATACAAAAAACTTAAATCAAAGCATAATGAAAGCTAAAATTAAAAAAATTAAGTAGGTAAGAATTAAAAATCCATCTTCTTCATCACAACAAAAAAGTCCTTCCCTAAAATAAGTGATCACAACAAGAGAAAAGGAGGACCAACAAAAGAAAGTGAAAATAAATAAATAAACAAATAAATAAAAAGAAAGAAAAAGAGATTAAAAAAAGTTGTCTGAAATAATTAAAAATAATTAACGTAATTTAAAAAAAAAAGTTTTTGGGACTCTTTAATGAAGTTTTTGGTAGATATAAATTTGCTTATTATATTTTGTAATTGTATTTTTAAAAAAAAAATCCTCCTTCTTCTTCGGTTGCCCTCTTCCCTTCCCTTCTTCCCTGTTGTCGGTGGCTTCTTCCGTTGTTCTAATTCTTCTTCCTCTTCTTTCCTTTTTCTTCTTCATCCCAATTTGTTTCTTGTTAGATTGTTGTTGTTGTTGTTTTTTTTCCCCTAATTTGTTGTTGTTGGGGTTGATTTGGTCTTTCCTTCACCCTCGCGGTTGATTCTTTCTCTTAGGTTTTTTCCCCCATCTTCCCTCAACCCTAATAAGCAACTCTTCTCTATCTTGCTCTTGTCGTTGATGTAGTTGTTGATACTTTTTGATTTGATTTGATTTTGTTTGCTGTTGGCTATCACTCGATTAGGACGGAAGGACAGAGCTTAGCGCACTCAGCGGTTGTCTTGAATTTTCAAGTTATTGTATCGTAGTCATCGTCAATCCGTTGTTTTGTTTGTTTGTTCGTTCGTTCGCACCCCTCCCCTTTTTCTTTTTCCTTGTTCTTTTTTTTTTTTTTTTTTTTTTTGGGGGGGGGTTTTTTTTTTTTTTTCTACCTTCACTTTTCTTTTCCCCTCCCCCCACCCCCCCCTTTTTTTCCTC
>Ga0116227_10005707_pt1 | contig 25993 bp, 25 predicted proteins | sample S1TSphgellanicum_FD_89693 | JGI IMG/M metagenome (GOLD analysis project Ga0116227, IMG submission 89693) | Host-associated microbial communities from peat moss isolated from Minnesota, USA - S1T2_Fb - Sphagnum magellanicum MG | ecosystem: Host-associated > Plants > Peat moss > Unclassified...
AAAAAATTGTATTTATTTAATAGATTTGTTATTATTTTTTTTTTTTTTATTTATTAGAACTTTTTGTAACCGTTTTTTTATTTATTTTTTTTTTTTTTTTTGTTTTTTTTGTTATAAAGGGTTAAATTTAAGTGAGGGGGGAAGCGGGAGGGGGGGGGGGGGGGGGGTGGGATTCTCAAAAATGATATAAAGGTGCCCTTCAAATACACTAGGAAATTTCCATGGAGAGTTTTCTAGATTGTTGCACCAAGTTGATATTCTTTGTACAGGCTTGATCAGTGATTGATGATGCCTTGCTAGAAAAGTTGGGGTGAACTAGGGTGATTGAACAATTATTGAAGTTGAAGATTGATTTGAGGATGACCTATAATTGGTGGCTTGGGATTGACTTAAGGTTATTAAGTGTGCTCTTATTGTGATTTCTGTTATTGCTTCTGTCTTACAAAGGCATTGTGGGAACTCCTTGTGGGTGGGTATAGGCATTGTGGAAAATAAAATAAAAGTAGGTTGATAAAGTGAGTAGTTTAGTTGTAGATTTTCTCTTTTTCAACTTGGGTGAGCTGCGGTGAAATGGGGATGAGATAAGGTTATAGATGAAAATTGAGGGAGGGGGGAGCAAAGGGTTGAGGTTTTTTTTAGTTTTTTTTTTTGCCTCTTCAGAGGGGTGGTTATTGGGTGTGGGGGTTCGAGAGGATATAAGGGGTAGGTAATTAAAGTAGATTGAATGATAAAGATTACAAGGTATAACTGAAGTTTTAGGAAGAAGGGAGAAGGTTGGAGGATTTTTGTGGGTATGGTGGGAAGAGAGGGTTATTTTTCACCTTTCAAGGGAGGTTTTTTTGGGGTTGTTTTTTGGAAAAGGGATGGGAGGAGTGTCATCACATATACTTTGAGTAATTGTCAAAAGTGTGACATTGGATCATCATTTTGTAATATTTCAACAACTAATTCGTAATACGTTTCCAGCAGGTAAAGCCATGATAGGTGAAACGTTCATTATCAGAACTTGAGTTGGTATAAGCAATATCAATTGCATAGTCAAGTAAGCAATTGATTTAATTGTAAACATTGGTGTTTGAGAAAATAATTTTGATAAATTATGTTCCACCATTATTTTTTTGTTATTATTCTCACCAAGTTCCAATCTTTCATTACCACCTGTTTCTTTCCTCAAAAGAAGTGCCCATCCTTCTTCTATCACCTGTTCAAAAGAGCCAAAAGTATTGACAATAGGTTCCGGGGTCGTTAAATTTAGTGTCTCAACCATAGAAGTTTCATTTCTTTGTATTCAATGAACTTGATTATCTTGTTCCTTCACTGTGCAATCAAGATTGTTTTTCAATTCTTTCAACAGTAGTTTTACTGTCATTGTAGCTTCTTTCAATAAAGGTTCCAATATTTGAACTCTCTTCTATTAGCAAATATTGCTTTATGATGAATTGCAACTTTTTTTTTATATTAGTAACAATGTAAGTAAACAAACTATTACTAGCAACCATCTTTTAAGCTTGGTTAAATTTTTGGTGTCAATTATTAGTGTTTTTGAATAAACCATACTTTTGTATTTCCATGTAATTTTTAAATATTAATTCATCTATGTAATTTGATAATTTAAAATTTTATCAACAAAACAACATATATCACATTGTTTTGGTGTATTTTGGGTGTATATAAATAATCCACAAAAGACTAGCCGTACTTATTATGGTTCATTCACTTTCTATTATCTTTACTTATTATTATGACTTCCTTTAACCATTATTTTTCTCTCCTACTAGTAGTCATAATCTACCATCATTCGTACCATCTTTGATCAACATTATTAAAATAGTAAAAAAAACATGACAAACTTAGCCACATTTTTTTCATAATATGTAAATATATTGGAATGAGTAACCACTTGTTCAACACACAAAGTTGGTCATATCAAGTTGTCTTATCAATTTGTTTAATTAATTTTTTTGCTAATCTTGTTGATTTGCTATATCAATTTGTTGTTACAATGAACATTTTCTTAGGCTAGTAATTTTTTTCCATAACAATAAGAAGAAAAACCATGTCATTTGATTCATTACCCATTACCTCCCATGCATGAAACAAATATCATAGAACCTTTTTAAATGAATAGGAATTATCTATTTTCAAAATAATACCTACATATACAAGCCAAAAAAAAATTCAATCTTTGACAATTTTAAAAGAAAATGAAGATATATCGTTTTCTGAATTTCTAGACTCTTTAAACCTTGATGAAGATACCTATGTATTAAATTTGAAAAGAAGAGAAAAATAACAAATCCACACTTTTTAAAAAAATGAATTCCTATAAACATAAAAACAAATGCATTTAATACACATGCTACTTATTTGTGGTTTGCAAATAGACATATTCAATTTATCTTAAACCCATATGGAGCTGCAATATATTGCACATCATATATGACAAAAATAAATAAATAAATAATATTAAAATTACATTATATTGTACAAAATTGCATTACAAATAAAATAGATGCAAATACAAAAATTCAAAAGTTGAGTAATATTTCTTTTAGTGTTCATTCAACTTGTTGTTTACCTTGCACTTTCTTTACCATTACATCATCCATATCAAATATATCAATTCATTAAAACTTTGTCCAAATATCACATTTTTGTGTTAAACCACAAGTTGTATTGAATAAGTTAGAACTACATAATCAATTGATATAATGTTTCATCAATCATCGACAAATACATTAATTGTCTTAATCATTATGAATAATTGTCATTATCAAAATTTGGTTTTTTTTTTATAACATTAAAAAGATTAAAAATTCAAAATGTTGCAAACCCAAAATTATTATGTTTAAAAATAATAATAAACATAAAAATATTGAAATTTGGTCAAGAAAACTTTTATTCTATTCAACATTTTGAAACTCCAAAAAAATCACAATTTGAAACTAATGTCACATTGCATGACATATATTGTCAACGAGATGATGGAATTTTTAAAATCAAATCTATTTTCAACTACAAAATGCCATATCCAAATATAACTTAAATGGATGCTTCAATTGATCCAAAATCAAAACCATCACATGATCAAGGTAATATTTGGAAAGATAATATAATCTATGAAATAAAGGATTCACATTATGCAATTCCTATTACAAACACAATTAATATCAAAAAAAATGATTCATGATCTAATTTTGTGATTCCATCATGTAATGAATCAAACTAAAAATTACAAATTTTAGAAAATGAGATCATCACAAAATCATCATATTCCATGATGGAGAAATTTGAATATTATAGTTTAGTTAGACAAATAATTGAAGATCAAAATCTAACATTTGATGACATTATGCATAAAAACAATTGCACCTTGATACACATATTTATTTAGTTATAATAAGGGGTGTTGGAAATAGTAAAACTTTTACACTAAAACTTAAAATGAAAGGATTATTATGGTTATATAATAAAAGAATATTTAAAACTTACTGAGGCTCTATTTATGGCATTCATAGGTAAAGTTGCCTTCAATATTCATGGTTTAATAAAACATTCAACATTGAACATATGCCTCCAACAATCTTTATTTAATTTACCAAACTTATCATCAAATTCATTAAAAATGCTTACATGCCAATATGAACAATTGCAACTTGTTGTGATAAAAGAAATATCACTTGTTGGTGCTAAAATGTTTATTGTTATAGATAAAGGTTAAGGTTCATAAAACATCATATTCAAAACAATTTTTTTAATGCTCTTGATGTTATTATGATATAGGTGATTTCTATCAAGCACTACATGTGAAAAATAGTTGGATCCTTCAAAATATCAAGTATAATGTTAATTTGCAAAACATATGTCTAATGTTGTGAACTAAATAAAATTATGTGACAATTTGATATGCACTTCATACAAATTTTTATCAAATTTCGTATTGTAATTTTAAAATTGGAACATTAACAAAGAAAAATGCATTCATTATTACAATAATAACATTGAATGAAAATGGACACCAATTGAACCTATCATAAAAAATATAAAAATTGATGAATCCCAATCATTTATCCTAACAAGAACTCAATTTCCGATAGTAAAAACCATCCATCATTTTCAAGGGTTATCACTAGATGAATTGGTTTTTTATCCTACTAATGCCAAGAAACATGAGCTAACATATACAACTTTATCCCACATTCAAATAAAAGAAAAATGATTAGCTCCTCTCCAACATGAAAACTTTTATGTGGATTCAAAAATAAATGTAAAAATGAACAAATTAAAGAAAATTGTGACTTGGATACCATTCATTTCTCAATTAAAAAACCTACATAACTTTCATGTAATTATACAAGTTTTGAATACAACATCTTTATGCCAACATTATAAAGACATAAATCATGACCATAATTTTCAAATGTTTCATATCTTATATGTTTTATAGAAACAAGAATACACCATGCATCAACTAGTGTGGACAAATTTATAAATTCAACAAAATATTCATATATTTCAATCCATGATGGACATGGATTAATGATGATGTATGACATACATATGCACTTAGATTCTTTCAATACAATAACTAGTGATAGTTTAAAATACATAAAAGCAACTTTTAATATTAATACACAAAAAGAAAAACATATTGTATGTGTATATGAGGTTCATTCACGTTCAATTTTTACATTAAAAAAAATCTTCAAATATTAATTCAACATTTTTTCAAACATTTTCCAATCATTATTTTAAGAGATTTTAATGTTGACATTCTTTTAAAAAATCATGCATAAATTCAAATTAAATCATAATTCAATGAAAGTAGCAGAAAAGCCAAATTTCAACTAGACCTCTTATGGGCGAATGTCCATGCAAATGAATACAAATATGGTGTAATAAAAGCATATTGACTAAATTTTCACAAACCAATTTATATTGCATTCAATGTATAAACACAAAACACAATTCCAATGTATAACAAGAAACCATTAATATCCCCATTTCTTTAAAATATAATGTATGTGACTATGTGTGTGTGCATGCTACCATTTTTCACCTAGTGTCCCTTAAATGGTTTCAACATATCTTGCCATTAGACATTTCATCATTTATTGCACAAGGCAACTATTTGTTGCTAGATGCAAAGATCACCTTGTTGCCTAAATTTGTATTATTTTATTTATTCTTCAAGGGACCATGTGAAAAATATCTTTTCATAAATACCAACCACAAGACAAACTAAAACTGAATGCTTCTTTATCTAGGTAGACCCACCAAGCATAACAACAAAAACATCCTTCATTCAAAACCCTAAAGATGAAATGTGACAAAAAAAAATTACATTATTTAAGAGGTGTCAAATCCTCAAACTTGAAAGTGAAATATCTTGAAAGCAAAATTGAAACTAAGAATTAGGCAGAAATGTGTTGCTACAAATGTTAGAAATGATTTTCAATGTCCTTCATAAAGCTAACAAACTCTTATCCCATTTAACTTGAATTCATAGTAAAACATTATATGTAAAACAATATTTTTAGGACAAAGCCTCTTGTGCCAAAGCCGATTGTTTAGTTGATGTATCCAAAGTTGAAAATTCTGGTTTTGTTATGGGTTTAGGCTCCATTATTCAGCTTTAAACACTCACAACATAAGTAAAGTTTTTTGTTTTGACCTAATGTTATAAAATTTTATCTTTGGGCACTGAATATGTACTAAATTGTGGGGCTATTGGAATTTGGGAACCAAATGAGAATTATGTGGGAAGATTTAGCAAAGCATTTGATATAAATTTAAGGAACACATTTGAAAGGCACATGGGAACCATGGGAACAATATATGAAAAACATTTGCTGTCTATATAGGTGAGACCTTTCATCTTTTCCCCTAGGATATGAAGCCTTGGGTGAACCAGCACCTCCACCGATACCATGGTAAAAACTAAAAAACCGCAACAAAAAATTGGATGCTTCAAAACCTTATAGATACCCTCATACCAAGATGGAATCAGGGTCTCCAATTACAAATTTAACATTTCCTCCCTTAAAACCCCAAACCCCTAAACCGTAAAACCCCTTAATGTTTAGCTCTAAGAGGCCTTACCCAAGAAGGTGAAGGTACTGGTGTAGGTTCTGGTTCAGCGCGGCTGGATATAAAAAGACACGAGTTTTATATCCCAGTTAATCTATGTTGAAATAAAATAGTTTTGGAGAGATAAAGGGGGAGAAATCGTGATTTTAAATATTACATGGGAACATAAGAGAACATGGCGTGAACTGTTTTGAGATCAAGAGGGAAAAATTTAAGGATGGGGGGAAGGGAGATAAGAGAAAGATGGAGGAAATAAAGAGAAGAGGCAAAACAAGAAATAAAGAATGAGAAGTAAAAATTAGAATAATTGAAATAAATTGATGACATGAATGAAGCTTTTGAATAAACATCAATAATGAAGTATACCATCTGAATGGGAAATTGTTCATAGATGAAATTGAACACACCTAAACCAATGTCCATAGATGGATGGAATGTGATCATACTAGTGAAACTTTTCTTTAACTATAATTTTCAATAAAAATGAATTGTACCATGCATGAATAATATTATGTCAAGGAATCTAAATTTATCACACCTCTAACTGGCTAAATGGAAACTTGATGACACATGAAAATCTGTTCATAGGTAAAATTAACCAAGTTAGATGAAACAAAGTTACATGGACAATTTTTTTTTGAATGAATGGAAATTGCACTTCCAAAGGTAACATATGGATGACATTGATGGTTCAAATGAATCATATGACACAAATAACATTGATGCATACATGAAATGAATTTCTTGTATGAAAATCACAATAATGATGAAGTTGGTCATTACAAAGAGGAACATTACATGGATGAAAATTCAATGACATGAATGAAGCTGCATCCATGGATGAAATGACCGCCATCCCTATATGGATTGTCAATGAGACATTCACATTCGCCTCTCCTCCCTTTTCAATCTTCCCTCGTTACTGGGTAGGCCTAGATAATTAACCTGTTCCATTTTATAGACCTACATCCTTACTTCCAAATTATCCTTCAAAAGTAATTCACCTTCAAGTTTTTCTTTCCAGTCTTGGCACACATTATTTTCTACATTTTCTAGGCTAGTGACCTGAAAACAAGAATGCATAAAAACTTGATAACTATTCTCCAACCCTGTTTAGGAAACTATCCCTAGGCAATAGAGTTATCTGTAAAGTCACCCTGTCTTCACCCTGTCTTTGAGCCTGCTTTCACTCCCTATCCCCACTCACATTGGAGTAGGGGACAGTGGTATAGAAAGAGAGGATGAAACTAAGGCCCACTTTAGACAAGGGTCCAGGGTCCAATTTCCTAGGAACCAATTTGGACTGAATTGAAGCAAATTGAATCCTTGAGTTGGACTTTAAATTGGTCCTTAGCATGAATCTTGGTTTTCCAAATCAGGAGCTCTCCTTTTAGCATTGTTTTTTTGGTCTGGACCAATTGATTTTCCCTCCAAAACAAAGTGCCACGTAGGTTTAGCCTCAATTTGCCACTTTTGGGTCTTGGACCCTTGTCTGAAGGACTTGGGACCAATTTTAAGCTTTCAACCAATAAGATTGCTTGAATTCATTGGTCCCTGGGCCTTGGACCCTCATCTAAAGTCACCCTAAGTTTACCACCAAAATTGGTGGAAAAACTATTTTTGGTCCCAGTTATTTCATTTTGTAAAATTTTCATTCTCAGCCATGTGTTTGATGCCTACTATGCCGAAACTGGCTGTTCTTGCCCCCTAATTCGGTGACTTTATGGATAACTCTAATACCTATTCTTTTTAAATCTATTGTGCTCAAATGGATTGAAGGCTGATATTTTTCACCTGTCTCATTTTTAATAAACTTGTCACCATGACAACACAGAAAATTGTGACCACTTTGCAACATTTGCTAAAATCACATGCATCTCAACTAGTATCAAACAAAATTAATGAACACACATAGAACAAATTGGGAAGACCATTGGGAACACATGGAGAACAAATTCTGAGACCCACAAAAATCTTCAAGTTTCCCTCCAAAGAGACATATAGAACATATAAAAACTTGATAACTGTTCTTCAATGCTACTCATGAAACAATCTCTAAGCAACATTTTTTAATCAAATCTGCCAAAATAGAGTGAAGGGTGATTTTTTTCACCTGTTTCATTTCCAATGAACTTATCACCATGCCAATAGAATTTGTGACCAAATTTGCAACATTTGTGAAAACTGCATGCATTCCAACTAGTATGGGACAAAATTAAAGAACACCTGAAAAACAGAATTGGGAACGACATTGGGAACATGTAAGGAACAAAATCTTGAGACCCACAAAAATCTTCAAGTTCCCCTCCAAAAGCAAGAATGTACAAAAACTTGACAATAATTCTTTGATACTACTACTCTCACAAAACATGTTCTAAGCAATTTTTTCATATCTAATCTCCTCAAATGGAATGAAGGTTGATTTTCTCCCCTCTCTCCATTTTCAATACACTTGCCATAATGACAACACAAAATTTTATGACCAATCGCAACACTCCTGAGAACTGCATGGCAAATGCTACAAATCCACTTGCATCCGTCAAAGATGTCTTCTATACAATCAATGATTCATGTAAAGAATTTGTGAAGAAAATAGGACATCAAATATGAATATGCTGATTTTTCCATTGTTGTTGTTGTTGCTGTTGTTGTGTAATGAGTTTGAAAATTTTGGACATATTATTTTATACTTAATGGACACCCACAGTTGGGGGAGCTTGATGAAGTCAGAGGGCAGACGTGGCAGCTAGTCATTGCTGTTCATGATGAAGGTGATGGTCTGATACTTTGTGAGTGGTGGTCATCTGGTTGTTATAACAACAATCATTCTTATCATGTTGGTGTTGGTTTTGTGGGACTGGAATGGTGGGTACCTTTAAAGTGGAGTTTTCTCTGCAATCTCAATCTCATTTATGTATATGCCTCAAAATCATCCAAGGGAAATTGGGAAATGAGGTTGCTCCCATGAAGGCCATCGGAAGGTGTCTAGCTATGGAAGAATGTGAATGAGTTGTGATGGATACTCTCTACTCACGTTGGCAGTTTACCTTCAATTATGACCTTTCATGTGTGAACTTTAGCTGGTATTTATAGCATTAAGCCGAACAGTCTGTGGAATGCAATCAAGGACAGGAATGATTGATTTTTCCATCCTTGTGATACTCTCTCTACAGCAGCTTTGTTGGTGTATGATCTACCCTGCAAAGACAGCTTCAACCAAGTAAAGAGCTGGGTGAAAGAGCTGAGAAAGATGGCACCCAAGAGCGTTATTGTGTTAGAAATAGCAGGAAACAAAAGTGACATGGATAAGATGCACAATGTAAATGTGGGTGCCAAAAGATTCTCCACCTGCACCAAAATGCTGCTCTTGATTTCACCCAATTGATTTGTGCAAATGTTGAGTTGCTCATATTCGATGTCTCATATTTTTGTTGCCTGGTTGTGTCTCAGCATATCTCTTCAATGAAAGGCACTTCCAAACTTCTAGTCTCCATTCTGGAGCGTGAGCCCAATCTCTCAACACAGAGTTGCTAACATGCAATGCACCAAATCCTCAACAGCCCAGAATGCTGGAAATTGCAAATGGTAAGTGTTCACAGGCATGATATAAACTGATTCCCTGCAACCCCTTCTACCCTGATTTGTGCACTCTGACTTTGACACTGTCTCTTCTTTTATTCTCTGACTTTGACAACAAAACTCTGGTAACAGGAGTGGACAATTTCAGGTCCTAGACGGTTCTAGGGAGATTGAACTGTCTTTATTTACCAACAACCAATGTCTACATCTGCAAGGCCCCATACATTTTGCTTCTGAACCCTTATTTCATGTACTCTTTGAATGACAAACCTCAATTAAGAAAACCAGGAGTGAGGCGAGATGGGCCAAAGCCCTCAGATTTAAGCAGAACTGATGTGAAAACCTAGTAATGATCTAAGCCTAGCACATTGAGGCAGAGTGTCTCTCAAAGCACCCTTGCCAGTCTCCCAAAATACCCGAAAGGAAAAAATTGCTAGCAACCCCATCTTGGCCTTGCATCATTTATTGCCATCTCTATTGTGGAGTAAAATCAGTGTCAATATGTAGGTACAACTCATGCTTTTGCAGCTTCTGTCTCCCGTGTAATGACCTGTGGGTTGGTAAGCTCTTCTTTAGCAGCAACCTCAGAAGCTGTGTCTTGCTCAAGCTTTTCAAGCATGTCCTGGGTGTGAATTTCTTCAGCTTCCTGTGCATGTTGCCTATCTTCTTCTTCTCTCTCATCACGCTCTTCAAACTCTTTCTGTGCAGCCATGGCTTTCACAATGGGATCTCTGAGAACAGATATGAGCCCTCCACCAACCCTGTACTCTGCTTCATCACCAATTACATACACCCAGTGCTCAGCTCCAGCTGTTGGGATATCTACTGCTAGGAGCTTGAAATCATACTGCAATCAACAGAAATCATGTCAGAAAAAAAATGCTCAATCTGGAGAAACCTGAAAGTATAAAATTCAATGAGAAGTCACAAGGTACAAAAATCAATCAACACTTTTTGTACCTGACCCTTTTTCTTCCTAACTTCAATACTGACAAGGCCACGCTGCTCGCCTCCAGTAATTGGGAATATGAGAAAACAGTGCTTGCTACTTAGTCAAGGCCTGAAGTTCTTGATGCAGAGTCCACCTCCAGACATGACATAGGCACGAACATCTGTTCCCGTTAGTGGCGCACCCATTACCTCTAAAACTGCTGCTGAAGTGTTGAGCTTCCGCATTGCAATTGGGTACACCATATCTGGATTCACCCTGTACTTAGCCCTTGTTACAACTCCCTGCAATTGCAGACAACGCCATGAGCAATCTAACATCTGCTTGATCTCTCTTGCTAACAAATATATCCCCGGAAGAAGGAACTTTCAGCAACTTGTGACTACAGGTGGCTTTTGTGCTCCCAAGAGGCATGGCCATATATTCTCAACATCTATGGCAGAAAAAACAAGAGGAAATGACATTTTCTAAAGCTTACCCCAATTGCCACCATGCCTGCTGCAAGAGCCAGAAACCCAAACTTGGCCATGCCCTCTGAAAGGCTGACAAACAAGCTCGCAATTCCAAACATAATGCGCCATAGCAGCAAGCATGAAAGGACTGCAACTGCACCAACCACCACCAAATAGTTTCGCTTCCAGAATGCTTCCAAGTGAAGACCCAAAGCTTGTCTCAAGCCCATCACAGTTTGCATTGCAGAATTGACAGGCTTCAGAATTCCAGAAAGAAGTTCATTGCTTCGAACCTCAGCTAAATTAGCTCCAACTTTAGCTTTAGAGACTGTCTCCTTGGCTTTCTGTGTTGTTGTCGTTGATCTCTTCAACTTTTCTGTCACTGTTGCAAAATTACAATTCCGTTTCCCACAGACTGGAAGAATGAAGTGACTCAATTGACTCCGATTCTTCTTCAACCCCGCAGTTCCTCCTACCCATTGCACCTTCTGTGTTGTTCCTAGCAATGTCCCATTGCTGAACCCTCTTTTGCTCAAAAACAGAAAATGCTTTGCATGCTGCTGGAAAACCCTCAAAACCCACCACTGGAAAAATCCTACTACGAATTCCTGACTGCAAATCCGACTGAAGCGAATGCAGCACCTGATGGCATACTGATCTGGAGAACAGGATTCCTCGAAGCCCTTCTGATGTCGGCTGCACATGGGCCTTAGTTGCAAAGGGAACCACTCCACTCCAGAAATTAGTGGAATTGCAGCACTCTGCTGCAATTCCTTGGGAGTTGAGATCACAGCAATGAGTGATGATGATTCACCTGATTTGGCCCACAAAATCCAGCTCTTCTTCCTCCACGCCATATCCTCCTTTGCTACCAGTTGCTCTCCAGATTCTTTCTAGACAACATTACCAGCAGCAACTCCAGCTTAACTTACACATCATTCTCAAACTCTCTGAAACTCTTGTACAACATTCTTAAGCTCTCAAATCCCTCAAACTCGAACACAGATTACAAATCTCATGGTACTGTGCTCTCCAGAACTCTTTCTTGCATCCTTGGGTCTTCTTCTTCCTTCTAGATAACCCATTTTTCTCACTCTCTGGTTCAAGACCAAGAGACATCAATCCTTCTCTTTCTTTCACCTCTGCATTGCAGAAAAGAGAATCTGAGCAATACCCATCACCTAAAACCAGCACTAGAAGCACCCTTGCTGAGGCTCTTGCAGATCCGGATCATTGATGCTTGCTTGCTTGGCCTGCTGTTGCTGTTGTCTGCTGCTGATCTGTCTTCTAGCACTTAGCAGCAATCTGATTGCTTTCCTAATCTTGGCCTAATTGATGGACTAATTGATTCACCGATCATGCATAATAAATGGGTTATTACAAACTGCACCAAACTACCTCCGGGTATCAAAGCGGTTCTTAGGGTTCACAACTGGATGCTCTCCCAGAAAAAAGGAAAATACCCAGTTCATATATATATATATAATCCCAGTTATCATAAATTCAACTACCCATTTTTTATCTAATATATTAATTCAGCAAGTTTGTCTGTCTGTGACAGGGCTATACCCAACTGACAGCTGATGGACCTGGCACAAGTGTGAACAAGACCCAGATGATAAAGTCCAACTGTGGGCCGTCTGGGTGGTCTTCTTGGAGTACAAACGTTTTCTTCTTGCTCTCCTCTCCCGCTTACGTCTCTTCTCCCTCTCATATAGTGATGGGAAAGCATGCGTTCGTGCCCTATTGGGTACGATGGGAACGTACTTTCTTTTCCTACGTGGCGGAACAGGCCATTCCAAGAAATAACTAACATAATAATTTTGACGAGGAATTTCCCATAGTCATGACTTTCTGAAATGGCAGAATGTCGTTGAGCTTTAGGGTTTCAAGGGTCGTCATCAGGGGCCATCGCTGCTTCAGTGCCGTGCCGTGCCTTGCAGGCACAGGTTACCACTAGTATATATAACCACAATTCTCAATTTTTGTGAGATGGTGAAACACCCACCGAGAAAACTGCTAGTTCTTTCATGAAACCTGGCAATTCTTTGAAGTTTATGTTATAACTAGAACGAACAGTTTTTTTAATTTTGATTTTTTTCATAAACTCAGAACCGCAAAATCAAATAACTGCCCAACACTGATAATTAGGTCATTGTACAATTCTTATTGTTTGTTCAGACCTGAATATTTTCCTGTTATTAAGATTGTAAATAACTTATGCTATTCAAACTTGTGAATAATTAGCTAACTAGTTTGCTAACATGACAATGCTAATAACTGCACCAACATTTTGTGGTAAGGTGAGTGAGATGCAAATGACATTCTAATAAAAAGTTTCAGGAAATGTACATTTTGTTGCTTAACACCATGAATAGGATATATTGACTTTGATTCATGTGTGATAGCTTAACTATGGAGAGATTTTCCCCATGTGGTCATAGCTCCTTCCATGCACTATTTGCACCTTCAAAGTTTGGACTCACAAAGCTTGCAGGTGTTTCACAATCGTTACATTCATAGAGTTCATAGTAGTGTCTACATTCACAAAGTCAGCTTGCAAAAAAAAATTCACATTGATAAAACTTGCAATGTTTACACACCCAAACAACTTACAATCATTGGACTTCATTCACCATGCTCATGTTCGCAATTGTTGTTTTCTTGCACACAACAACTTCAAATGCTAATTGGTAGGACAATGGAATGGAGATGGACAACATGGGGAGAAGAGAGAGAATATAACAATAATAGTTTAATTGAATAAGGAAAATTAATTCAAATGTTGAAAATTCATTCATTTGCACAATGAACAACCAACTTTGCAATTGAAATTCAATTCAAACAATTTGTTCAATCCACATTGTGAGTTTGTTTGTTTCCCAACAATGTTTCAAATCCAAGCCATCAAGTTGATCTTGATTTTGTTACCATCCACTATAGGTTTTGCCTCAATGAATCTTGCATTTGACATGTTAGCATGTGCATTTGCACCTTGAAAAACTAGTACATGCAACAAAATTAGGAAGGAAAACAATGTGAAGGTTGTTTTTGAATAATAGTTTTTTGAATGTCTTCTTCAAAATCCCAAGGACATTTTCTACAACATTCTTCCCCTTTGAAAAATGTTTGTTGAAGAAGGCATCCATAATGTGTGCTTGATGTTTGTAGTTTGTTTGTGAGGGATCATGAGTCAAAGCAAAAGTGAGTACCCCTTATCCCCTAGGATGTATGGATGTATAATGTCTTGAGATCCATATAGTCTAGAATTGGACAAACCACCATATGTTGCTTTCAAGTGCAAGCTAGACAACCATAAAATGTGAAAGTCATTCATAAATCTTAACATCCCTACAAATACATCTCAAAAGCACCTTTCATGATTGACCATTGCCCACAATGAAATATGTGAGCTTTTGATTTGTAAGAGAAGTGAACAACATCAAATACACCCCTAGGCTTATGAATGTGGATTTGCATGCAATCAAATAAATTGAAAAAATATCGTAGAATGTTTTGAAGCTAGCTTACCATGATGCAAGTTGGATCTTCCCCTTGTGGCCATTGGATTTGGTTTTCGAAAACCATGTTAAACAATGCAAACAAACTCATGAAACATAATATTCACTAAAGACTTCTAATGCAAACATTTTGTTGCACTACAAGTATTTGGCACCATGATACAACTTGTAAAATGAGTATGCCACCTTACTACCAACAAGTATAACACATTTGTATTTTTTTGGTATTTTTTCCAATCATTAGTCACATTTTCTCTATCAATTACAAAACAACCTTTCATCACCCAAAAATGTTTCATCTAATTGTTATTGTTGTATTACATCATGAAGAAATGTGAACACCAAGTGGTGCTTTTAGGCTTGACCCTAATATTGTTGAACTCCTTGTTCATCAATAGTTCAAATTGCAAGAAACTTTGTATTGTTACAAAACAATTACGTTTTTGATAGCCTTTTATTTAACTTTCAAACTCCTAAAAATCTCTCACAATGTTAGTCATGAGATCATCATCGCCTTCAAACTATAAGCTTAGTTGTTCTTATATTAGTAGAAACACATGCAAAAAAATTTAACACCAATTTTCATGGTCTTGTGGTGTTGCCATGAAGGATAACAATTGGCAAAAGAAACAAAATGTAAAAGTTTGTGAACAACAATGACAATAGCAATTACAAAGGAACAACTATGATAGGTATAAATTAAGATTGTTCATGCTTTGCAAAAAAAACACATTGCACAAAATAAGCAAATGAACAAAAGCAATTACACTAAAAATGGAAATTCGTAGTGACTGCACAAAAATTGCATTAAATGAACACACTTTATACTCCCAAAAAACGAAAACATTAAGTTAAATATATAATAAATTGCATATTTTACCACATGCACAAGCATGTTATGTACACTTATTAATTGATAGGATGAGGTAAAACCTAGAAATGGTTTTAGCACATTCAAAATTTCATCTCTCATGTGATTGCTACGATGCAAGAATTCATAGTCAAAATCTTTAAGTTACAGTCAACATCAACAAAAAAAAAAATTAAAAACATGCCAATTTGAAAACAATAAATCATCAATTCAAAACTTCACATGTAGTTTGCATAAAACATGCACCTACATTATTTTAGTTACATGATAATTAATGTTGTACATCATACAACACATACTAATGGTTGCAAAAATTGCATTAGATAACAACAAATACCCATGAAATTAGTTTAAATTACATTGGGTGACCACATGAGTCAAAATCTCAATGACTTTGTGTGCCACCACCCATGTTTATGGACTAGGAATTTTGTTTTGCAAGGTAATGGTTTGTTGTGAATAACAACAATTGATGGCATCCTGGAATTCCAAAGTTTATTTGAAAATAATGACTTTGGATGAAAATGAGGTCTTGATAGGAATTTTCAACTTTCAAGGGTAGAAAGATACATTTCTCACCAACTTTTGTTTTTTTTCCCACTTTTTCTGTCCATGTAATGGTCTTCTAAAAAGAAGATTGTGCCTCTTTGATAAAAACCTCTTTCTTTCCAACATGACACACCTTCAAATCATTAGTAGTATATTGACAACATTTGGACATTGCATATTCATAACATGTGGCAAAATAAGGCACTATTAACATGAGCAAAATGCATGACATTATGATTGTTAGTGCAGTTGTGAAGGTTCTCAAATTAGCACCTTTGTTGTTCACATATGCCACAACCTTGTCACATAATATAAAATTGAAGTACGTCTATTAATTGTATAACCATGGTAGCCCCTAAAGTTTCATGAACCTAAAAACAACCTACTATTACATGACATGGTTCCCAATTCTTATTGATGTAATTGACAACCAAAGCAATGGTATCAAGCCACCTTGTGACATCCAAAGGTCAAAAGTGGTAGTGATTGTTGTAGCTTTAACAAGGATAAGAAAAACATGTCATTCCATAGTCTTCTTGAACATGTTAGTGATTACCACATTTGAAAAATGTTGTCTATTTGGAAACACAACTCAACCAAACTATTGAAGGACCAATCTCCTAAGCCATATGTTCTTGGTAGAATTAAAAAACCAATGCCCTTTAGTAATGTACAACATTTGGTCCTCCAAAATTGCTTCTTGAACAAGGTTAGATTTTTTGTAAGACACACCATTACTAAAAGAATCAGCAATGGAGGTTGTGGTTGGTTTTTTCCTTTTTCTTATAAGGCTATTAAACATTAAGTGTTACATTGGTGGCAATTTTTTTTGTTTTGTAAAAAGCCAAAAATTGTGATTGTTTTGAGGTAACATGTCTAGTCATATGATAATTGTGCCATGGTCTTTACATCATACATAAGTAACCCCTTCTAATTGCAAGTATTTTTGTGTGTTATTCAATTTTTTGTTGGACATTATGACATATTACACATCTCATCTATTGAAATTTAGAAGAATTCACAAAAACAACAAAATTATTGAGTTTGAAAAAAACCTTTGTACTTGTTTTATTTCAATCAAGCCAAAAAATTTGGTTTACCTCCAATTGTAGAAACTATTGATGTTGTTGTGCTTGTGCTATTAGAATTTGTTTAACTATTTATCCTTCTTAGCTAGTGCATTTGTTGTTTCAAATCCCACCCCACCTTCAACAACAAAATTATCATAACCAATAACCAACAAAGGGGAATTTGCTAATTTTTGTTTCATTTTCACAAAACCTACACCATCCCAATTCGAATCCATTAGTATGCAACAAAACAACATGGCGTTGAGAAGGCAACACAATTGTACTACAAATTAGCACTTGATGTGAATCTTTCCCATTATAAAAATTGTTATTATGCTTACACTCGTTATGCTTGAACCCAAAACAACAAAAATAATGTGCATAGGTTGGAGGTTACTTTTATGAATAGAACACAACAAACATTTGACTCACTTTCACCATAAAAATAATAATACAACAACCACTTGATTGTTAATAAAAACATATGGAAGTTCAATTGATTATAATGCAACAAATTAAGTTTTGTTTTAGGGTTTCTGAAAAACAAAGTTCCTTCAAAAACATAGCAAAAAAATGACCTCCTTTATTATAAGTAGAAAAACACAAAAGTTTAAGTGATTATAAATCTCCAAAACAAGTTCCATATTAAAGTTTTGAAACAACAAATTTTGTTTGGACAAAACTCAACAATCATACAATAAATGCTCAAAACTCACAATTCACATCCACATCTAGAATTTGAAATACAAAAGAAGGAAAGATGGTTTGTAACCAAAAAGAAAATAACCTAAAAACCTCCATGAATCAAAACCCATCACTGTTTACTACTCTTAAGTGATAAACCCAAGACTTGAATCTTTTTAAGCCAAATTTAATTAATAATCTATGTCAAATACCAAAGGAACACAACTTCAATATTTTAAAGCCACCAAATTGCAATGTTTTATTACATTAGTCTAAAGTCCTAAATGGTATTGTTAAAAATTATTATTTGTTGTACTAATTTGAATTAAACTATTACATTTTTTTCTTGAAGTTTAATTAGAGATCATAACTTTTAGTGTTCAATCAATCATTTATGAACTACTAATCCTAACCTTTATTATGCAATGCATTAACTAAAATTCTACAATTCAATCTCCCAAAAAAAAATCCAATTATGTTCCATCTTTCTATTTTATTAAGATTTGATCTTGGGTAGAACAATCAACATGAGGTTAAGCAAAGGCATTCAAAGTATGGGCATACACTTTCTCATAGAACCCAACTTTGCTAATTTGGTGTCTGATAGTTCATATTGGATTTTGACCTTCTCTATGGATTTTCTCCAACCAAGGATACCCAAACAAGGTTTTTCATGTTGTTTGTTCCAAAATCAGCCAACCAATTAGATCCAAATCCTTAACTCTTCTTTGGTGCATACATAATTCTAAAACTTCTAAATGCCTTCCCATCTACAACTTTGACCACCTTACTTTGTCCTCATGTTTCAACACCAAACTCCTTATATAAAAATACAAAGTACATGGCCTATTCTTGTTAATGTGTTATTACCACAACAAAAGAAAAATCAGTACCAATTGAAAGAAAAAAATGAACATGTTTAACATTTGCTATTTATCATCCCACACACATTTAATATGAAAACTTCACTTATCACCTAGTTCATCCTCCTCCCCAAGCCATGCTATTTCCATCCTCTTATCCTCCATTGCTCGACTCCCAAGCATCTTGTTCCAACGAGGTTTTGTCAACTACTTCATAAATGGCTCCATCTTCCACCATCAGCAGCCCACCCCAAGATTAGTGATAAGATTTGCATTACACACAAATAACAAAACACATTTCCTCTCCTTCATCTTCCCCTCATGATTTCCCTTGCGGTGATGGACAATTTGGGAAAGTAAACAATGATTGATCACATCTTACCATCTCACACAAAAAGCAAGCGATAACAAATTAAACCCTAAAACCAAGTTGCGTTCACATTGACACAATATATGCTTTTCCTTTCAAACTCCCATGGTAAATTCCATTGCCACTTCACTTGTGGTCACAAGCTGACTTGAAGCTTGTTTTCATGCACACGAAGATTACCTACTTGCATAACACCTATTTGCATCAATGCAAACAATGAAATGGTGCTAACAATAACAAAAATATTAACCCACCAAAGTTGGTGCTTCCTATTTCTCTTGCCAATTGTCACATCATCCTCTTGCTTTGTGACACAACATAATTCTCAATTCTCAACCATTATATTGAAAGCTCCTTGTAACTCTTAAGTTCTAATGCCTTGTTGATGTAAACTCCACAAGAAGTTCAACTAAACATGAGCATCTCATGAGCTTTAGAAAAGAGAAGCGCAACTTGGTATCGATAACACCTTTGTATGAGCGAAATAACAATCCACTTAGGTAGGACTTCATGTATTTTCTTTTGGATAATTGCCCACTGGTCAGGGCATTTAATACTCGTATCTATACCTTGGTTCATACCTGGCCTTAACCTATTGTGGTTGATACAAGTGTTGGTTTCATATCCACTTTTGAACATACTAGACTGCTCTTGGTATTGGGTATTGTCTAAAATTTTCATACCAACTTGATCTTGGTATTGTTCAAAGATTGGATTTTTATTGGTATAGGGTAGGTATACTAAAAGTAGTGTAAAAGTGGTACAAGGTTGGTATCACCTAAGGTTCCTACCCAGGCTAATATTAGCACAAGGTTGATATTGCTTCAATTCATACCAGCCCCCAAGCTCCTTAATGGACTCAAATGTGAGTCCAAATTGAAAACAACGGAAGAGCAAGGAGTTGGGGCACGCTCCATGGCTCGCAACACTTTGAAGGGGGTAGAGGGGCATGCTTGAGCTCCGAAATGGGACTAAGAAAAATGACAAACATCAACTACTCACACAGACCTGCACAAAACCAACACAAGGTGGTTAGTGCATAGTTGGAGCACTTTTGGTGCTAGGACGAGCCACGGGCAACTCAAACTCACAAGACTCACCACGGCCTGGACTTGGAGGAAGCCACCACCTTCCCCCTTATATTATACTTTATACCTTTCCACAAGACCCACATCCAAATGGCTTTTTGTCACAAGACTCCCAAATGGGAGTCCTGAAATTGCCAAAGTTGTAATTCCTGCAACTTTGGGGCCCCATAATTTTGTGTGCAGACCTCCGATTGAGATGAGGTCTAAAACAAAGTTGTAGCCCTCATCAAAAGCTTTCTAATGGTATGTCGCACGCCACCTACACGCAAGGAACTCGGGTCGATTCCCGACTTTTAGTGGTCGGGAGTCAAATTACCAATTTGACTCCCGACCTTTCTTTTGGCCATAACTTGTGTTTCAGATTTCCAAATGGGTCATGCGAGCCCATGCCCATTTTAGACATTTACATTTTAATAGTTTTTTAATGGTATAAAGAACTCCTCGAGCCATTGGGTTTTGACCCTTGCGATCGCTCTTTGAACATTCAGGAATCCACCGGGACTCCAACTCCCAAAGTGAAAGCTCCTTTAGGAGTGTGAGGGTTCATTCCCTCACACTTTCCTTCATTCCCAGGCTTCCCTCTTGGACCGCAACCTTGCAAGCCCTTGATTTAGTCGCAAGCCCAAGGCTAGGGTTGCAACAGGGCAGGTATACTAAAAGTAGTATAAATGTGGTACAAGGTTGGTATCACCTGAAGTTCCTACCCGGGGTGATACTGGCACAAGGCTGATATTGCTTCAGTTCATACCAGCATGTTAGGGTCCTCAATAACAGGCATAAGCCCTATATACCAAACCAATAATGGCTCATACCTTCTAAGTATGAAATGGTACATCAAATGAGGTAAACATACATCAAATAAACATCCTCAATATATTTACCAAGCAACATTTGATGGCTCGTTTTTTGGAGAGCTCATTCTATTTGGGTGCAAACAGTTTGGGAGATCTACAAAACAATCAAAGTAAATCTCCCAGAACACCACATTAACAATATCATGATTATTGTAACTTGTTCTTTCCTTGCCACTGGTTGTGGGTAAAATCATGGGTTGGATGTTGTGAAGTGGAGCATTTTAGTGCAACCTCATGCAGGGAGGTTAGCAGTTAGTATCCTCAGTTTCCTATAGCTTGTTTCACCTCTTCTTACAATCCAGATCACTGAACTTGGAGCATGTCACATACAGCTCTAGTGCTACCATTTCTCTTGACTGTTTTCTTCTTCTGTTGTCTTTGATCTGAAATTCCAGTGCAAAATGCAAAGGCTGCATCACTTCTATAATTGCGGATTAGAACATATATTTTGAGTTTGTAGAGGTATCTTGGAAATTGGCTTGCAAAGGACAAATGATGGTGTTCAAGTCTCCAGAATCAGAATTTTTCTTGGAGAGGGTTTTTGGTTTTAGGGTTGAAGCAAGTTTGACTTACTGAATCCTGTTTTGAACCACTGTATAAATTGCAACCCCATTGTGCGACTATTTTGTGCACTAGACAAAACTGAATGTCACTGAATGTGTTGTGCTACAAGCAACCCACAAATACAGCACGCAGCATCTACTTGCATGGCAAACTCTTTAAATTCCACACAAATTCACAGAACTCAATGTCATCACAAACAAAGAATTTTGAGGCTACAGAAATTCTTCACTAACTGGCATCAAAATTAGAAATGAAATCTATGATTTAACTAAATGAATGCATATTGTAATTTGCACTAGTCCACCAATTTCTGGCAACTCCTGATCTATGTAAAAGAAAGATGCTGGAAATAGAACACTCTTTTATTCAAAGAAGGTAAGCTTCCACATGAATCCTGATTGCATACAGAAGTGCTCATTTAGTCACAAATGCACAATGGTTGGTTTTCAATACTTAACAGTCAACGGTGATCTATTAACCAGTGTTAATCAGGGTTTTCTTTTCAAGTTTGTGAGATCGAAAATTTAGCAATTCCTTCCAAAAAATTGACAACATTAAATGTCAAAATTACACTAGAAAAAAAAAATTGTCAAAAAATTGACAATTTTTTTCAGGGAAAAATCACTGCTGTTAATATGAAACTGAGTACTAGGGAAAGCTGAGAAATATCTGGGAAGTATTTCTAATGAAGGAACTCATCAGGAATGAGAACAGAGATACCCAATTTGGCACTCATGGAGAGATTCGCCCACATCAACTAACAAACAGCTTTTGTAGATTATTTTGTTGTAGGGGAGGTTCCCGCACAATTGGGTTCTGGCCCGGGCGCTGTTTGGCCCACTTAATGACGCTAAATTGTAAGTAAGTAAGTAAGTAAGACATATGTAAATAAATGGCTTGAAGTTTTCCTTCCTCCAGGGGAACACAGGAGGATCTCCCCCTGACATAATGCCCTAGGGTTCTTCTCCTGGCGGAGATCCCTCAAAATACACACACATAATAAAAGAGTCATTTACATACAAGCTTATATGTGGCAGTCATATGCTTTTGAATGGGCAGTTGACCCCACAGATCTTAGGGTCAAGACTCTCAAGAGCCAATAGGTAGTAGGTCCTGTAGGTGCTGGAACTTGAGCTGAAATCAAATCGGTCAAGAGCCCATGTGGTTAGTTTTGTAAACACTTTGACCCTGAATTTTTTTGTTCCAAAGAGTAATGAAACCAACAACACAGGAACTGGAGGTCAGATGCCCAGTTAAGTTTTAGTCTTTTCCAATTTTGTGATGTAGCCCAAGAGATGATCATCATCATATCCATAAGAAGATTTAACCAAATTTGGCTCTAAAACACAAAATATATGAAGTTGAAAATAATTTAAGCATCCTTCTGTATATTTTGCAGCTACCTGCTGGAACCAAAATGATAAAATTCTGACATAGACTGAGGAGTGTCTTTGACTGAACCACAATAGATGCCGACGACTCCAGCTTGTGTTTCAGCTTGTTGCTCAGCTTAACATTTTGTATTCTTTAGTATTGCACTTCCTTCTGTAGCTGATCCCCTGGGACCTCTGGCCATTTCTAGAGTCTGCACAGAGTTTTGGAATTGATCTGAGAAGGAAGACTGACTGACTGACTGACTGTTCAGGAGGTATGGGAGACTTGACCAGTCTAAGGGTGGGTAGGTTGCTGTCATGAAATCCCCCCACTAGGCTAGGTATTCCTCATAGTTTATTGCAGTCAAAGGGGAGCATTTCATCCATGTGTTTGTGACCAATTTGCAACAGGAATATCCACTGTTACTTGGCAGTTAAGGTGACAGGCACAACATGGCAGGGCAGAGCACTAGAGCAGAGTAGAGCAGGAGCCACTTTCCTTTTGTAGCCTACAGCAGGCATGAAGAGTTTAGGGAGCACTCAAAGTAGTTGTCTGTCTCATGAGTTGCCCACTGTTTTGGTGGGTGCCAGGCCGCCGCCACCCACTCACCATTCACATGTGATCCTGAGATTTAGGGGCACCAGACCATCACTGAAATTGTGGGAGGCTGGTCTATCATGGTAAAGACATCTTTTGATTCCCATTAGCTCAAAGCAACTATGTAAACTATCTCTCTCCACTACGCTGATGTCATCACATTGATCTGCATTTTCAAGTGTTGGCACTACAACAAAAGGTGATCATGTAGTCAAGTAATTTCATTAGATTTTGGGGTGAATTCACTCATTGTAATGAACAGGACCTAATGAGGATATAGTGAATTCATTGCTTTAAGAGACAGGGACTAGTGAGCTGCACCCACTTTGTAATAGTGTGGAGAATACCCTAGCTGCCTAGTTTCTTTAGCTTTTCAGGCAGCTAATGTTAAAACTTATAGGACAATTCCCTTTGGTTTGTATCACTGGCTAGGGTATCTGACAGGATCCTGGATTTCTGAGGTTGACTGAGTTTCCCATATATATATGTATTTATTATTTGCTTGATGAGTTGAGTTTTATTTGTTTATTTGTTATTTGTGAAGCAAACCAAGAGCAGATGACTTTTGGAGGGTTGTCAGAAGGGATGTTGTAAATTTACTAACCTTTGGTCCTCTCTTTAATTTTCTGTTTTAAAAAAGCTTGAATCATCATTAGGCTAGATTGAGATCCAGACCTGAGATGGCGGGTTCTTGATTCTGGGCAGGTTTAGGGTTTAGGGTATCCAGATTCTGATTTAGGGCTTTTTTTCTTCTTTAAACCTGCCCAGGGCTTAGGGTTTTAAAAAAATTCTCAACTTTTTTTGGGTTGAGGGTAGGTATCTGGTTCAGCATTTTGCTGGAACCACCATTGGAACCAGACTGTGTAACTGGCCTTTTTAAATTTTTGAATTAAAACCTGAACTGGGGGTGTTATCCCTTTTAAACAGGTTCAAGTTCTCTAGATAAAAATAAAATTTTCAAAAATAAAAATTCTAAGAGCACCATAAACCAACAATTTTTTTTTAAATTAGTCAAATAGGGTCTGCCTTCTCCTCGGGGCTTGCACTTAATTTTCCTTGAAAGACAAGTTATTTTATAATTCAATACAAGTGGAATCACATCTTTTGATTTTGATTTTGAAATTAAGGAACTCATTAAATAAACATACCTTATGTCAAAACCAAGAAAATAAGAGTAAACACTCTTTAAATAAACAAGACTTGAATGACTATTTTGGAGAGGCAAAAACCAAAGTTCAAAATTTACACTAATTTCACTTTCCTATGCACCTCTAATAAAACACAAATTATATTTAAATCACATGGTGGGGTCATGATTACTAGTGTTGGGTGGGTATTACTTTTTTTCAATAACTAACTGCCTTGGTTCTTTCAATTTATTTTTCAAAGAACTTAGATAAGTCTTTTCATGCCTTTCAAGGTTCTTAGGTTTTTTTTCTTTCACAATTGGTTCTTACTTTTTTCATATTAGTGGGTTATGTTCATATCTTTATAAAATATTAATCTAAAATTTAAAATACCATATTATTATTATTTAATTTAAATTTGAGATATTTTGTAAAGTATGATCTAGGGTACGAGAACTTTCTAGTTGCAAACGCAACCATAAAACGAAGATGCATGTGAATGGAAAACTTTTTTTTCATTCTTTTGGATTTTATGATTTGTTGGCCATAATTAGCTTGTGAGGGCATGAATAACACAATACTCTCCAATTGTTTCATTCAAAGAAGGTGTGCAGGTATTCATGTGCTATCTGCGGGGCGCGCAAGACAAAATTACGCAAATATGACTTAATTTATGGTTAGAAACTTGGTAAAGGAAAATGCTACACAAAAAAATATATATATTTGCTACGCCCACTCCTTTGCAACCCTTTCCTGATTTAGTTTAGAAAAAGAGCAAGTTTGCCTTTGGCTAGGACATTTAGTGCTTGCTTTTGAGGAAGGGCAAATAGTTAAATTATAGTAAAAGCCATTAAATTGGGGCCTTTGAATAATCAAGCGCATAATGAAACTCAGCTGAAATTCAAATCTCGTTGTAAAACACTCATTGGGCAATCCCAAATACTATTCATCCTCTAGGACATTGGTGTGATCCGTCTCATTGTGCATTTGTAGACGTGCAAGAGGATCATGTGCCATTTGAGAGAGGGAAAAAAAGGCAATAGTGGTGTAATATTCATTAAATATTTATAAAATAAATTAGGCCAACCAATAAATAAATAAATAAAGTTATCTGAAATATGGGAAATTCACCCCAAAATTGTATATAAATCATGTATAAACATGTAATTATATGCTACATCATACATTTACATACATGTTCCACAATTATTATTTCCTTGTTATTTGTAAATAAATAAATTTTTTATTTATCAATTACCAAATATACCATATTTATCAATAAATAAGGTAGACAAAAGCACTAATCTCATTTACAAATAGGTAGCAAAATAATAGCATTTGAATGTAGGGGTATCCAACAAATACAAAGATTGATGGCATCGTTCCCCCCC
>Ga0116227_10005708_pt1 | contig 25979 bp, 14 predicted proteins | sample S1TSphgellanicum_FD_89693 | JGI IMG/M metagenome (GOLD analysis project Ga0116227, IMG submission 89693) | Host-associated microbial communities from peat moss isolated from Minnesota, USA - S1T2_Fb - Sphagnum magellanicum MG | ecosystem: Host-associated > Plants > Peat moss > Unclassified...
AGAAGGAGGAGGGGGGGGGGGGGGGGGGGGGGGGGGGGGGGTCAAAAGCGATTAGGTTGACCCTGTCTGTGGTCAGTCTGCCGTGAGGACACGGTAACTGTCACACAGTTTATTAACGCAAAAGAAAACCCTAAACCCTACTCACTGCCGTGTGGGCCAGAAACAAACAACCAACCAACCAAGCGTAGTGTTCGGTAGTATAAAACCCCTGCGCTTCCAAATCTCCCACCAAAAGTTTTCAAGCTCTCATTCCTGTGCGCTGCCTTTGATCTCCGCCAGCGCTGGTGGTGAACTTTGATGAATGAATGCTTAGAGAAATATGTTGAGAAGAAGAGCAGTCACGTGCTGAGACTGTTGTGATGATGTTCGCCTGCCAGAGTTTTGCATCCAACCCAATTTTAGCTTTCTAGGTTTTGCTGGGATTTTGTTTTTGTTTTTAGTTTTTTTGTTTTTTTGGCGGGGGGTCTTTCTCTCTCACATTGAAGAGGTGGTAGTAGTACTACTGCAGGAATCTAGTTCAGGTCTTCTTGATATCGATCAGCTTCCAGTAGTAGTGTGAGTCCTTGGAATTAGCAAGTTTTTGTTGGTTTTTGGCTGAGAATTAGTTCTTGTAACTCGGTTTTCGGTTCATTGTCTGCCGCAGATCTACAAGAGTTTATGGTCATTGATTGGGTAGGTTTTCTAAAAGCAGCGATCAAGCTCATCATCTGTCATATTGTGGCTTCTTCATCTACGAGCTAGATAGATTGCAGATTTCCAGAATCCGCGCAAGCATCATTGTGCCTGGAGAGGAGTCAGGACTAACGTTTTTTTTTGGGAAAGGGCCTTGGATCAGTAGTGCAACTCCTGATTCCGAGCCGGAGATAGATCGAATTCACACACAGACACAGAGAATTGACGGAGAGTACCGAGCAGTGAATTAGCAGCTACAGAATTGGCAGTTGGATCAGTACTTTAGAGCTCCAGTGTATGCAAGAATCTAGAAGTCGCGGCCTTTCAAGTGTCACTAGTCGTCAGCGGAATTAGACTGACTAGGCCGGAATAACAGCAGCTTGTGATCTAGTTATAGGCGCAGGTGCCGCAGATCATGGCAAGTGGATCAGGAGGAGGAAGTGCTGGAACTTCCCCGTCAAGCAGTCAGGATGAGCTGCAAATGGCGCATTGGGGTCATTATGCAATGCAAACCGGTAGTAGTAGCTGCTTTAGTGCTTCTGACCCTAATTGGTTCACGCTGCTGGGTAGTACTGTCGAATCTCAGCAAACGACACCCAATACTCCAGAAGCCCACTGCACCAATTCATTGCACAGCTCAGAAAGTGCCTCTCCATCAAGAAGAAACACAAGTCCTGCTGCTGCACCCATGAAAGCTAAGCCGAGGCGCAAGCGACCGTCCCGCCGCGTCCCGACAACCCTGCTGGAGGCGAGTTCTAGCGAGTTCCGCGGATTGGTACAAGAGCTCACAGGTGTAAAACCAGACGCAATTCTTGCTACAGCAGGTGAATCAGCTGCTCGCAACGGCTACACTCCGCCAGCGTCGTCCACGGACCATTTACTGCGACCACAACCGATACGAGCACCCACAAGAACTAGTACCCAAGACACAGAGAATTTCAGCTTGCAAGCTCAATATAATGCCGCACAAGCTCGCTCACGATCAGCCTCCGGCTCTAATGCAAATTTCTCGCACTACAACAACACTAGTACTATGGCAGTGCCTTTGGAAGATGATTTCGCTACATTTCGCAGTTCTTGGAATTGTAGTTCCGGTCACGAGGATACCGAGACTTGGATGGGATTTTGGGCTAAAAATTGAAGATTCTTGTCATGGGGCCCTCGGAAGACTTGCTCCTACTCCAACCGCAACTCGAGCTGACCACAGTGGGAAATTGAATTCCAAACAAGATCTACATGATCTTCATGAGAGAAAGATCAATTTCCACTGGGGACTGGTTCTGTAGTGTGTTTTTTTTCTCTCTTTCTTTAGCTGCGTCGTGTACCTATGATGATGAGAATTTTTTTGTAAGTGAAGTAAGTACCTATGCATTCCCCTGTGTCCCATTTTTGGCAATTCTCTAGCAGGCAGAAGGGGCACAGGGAGTTCATGAATCTCCTGAATTTTAGTCACATAGGCTACCCCCACCCCAACACTCCAATGTACATTCCAATTTTCAATCTTCTTTCTGAACTTTGTTTCTCTTGTCACAATAAGAAGTTTTTTAAAAATAAAAAAATGAAAATCTTCTGTATATTCAACTTCCTGGCTACAAACTCATCAAGCATTTTTATGTTATCTCTATCCAAATATATAATTTTATTATCTCTGGCCTTCAGGAATAATAAATTTTTTTATTGTCTGATTCTCCACCCTTGATAAATAAGCTATGGAGAGGGAGATCCCTTACATTATATTAGTGATAAATTCTGCATGAGCTTTACCCATGTCTGTTTGTCCATCACCTGATTATCATAACTTTGTGTCAACTTCATCATGTTCATCCATCACTTTCATGCACTGTGTGTGAGCTTTTACCAATTATTCCGTTCATCGCCCAACTACAATTGTGGATTTATGTAGGTCCATTCATCCATTTTGCTGTTTGCGAGTTGCTTCACTTTTTTCAGGACTTTTCTGCTCTAATTGAGAAATCACTACACCAAAACATGGCATCCATTTCGACTAGTCAGTCATTTATGCCATTTTTAGTTATTTATGCCATATGTAATTGTATTGGTTTAATTATGGATGCCATGTTTTGACGCAATGAATTATACTTTTTGCCAAAAAATTGTCAACCATTTGCATAGAGATTACTAAAAACCTTAAGAAGTTGTGCAGTGTTAATTAAGTAGAGCCGAGCATGAGCCCTGAAATTCCAGTATTTAAAACCATACTCAGATTTTATTTATTTTTTAAATGGCCACTGGGTATCACAGAAAAAATGAAATGGCGCTAGAGTTTTAGAAAATGAAAAGCAAGTGCAGGCATTTCATTTTCCCAAGTTCCCTGAGTTTTTTACTCTCTGCAACGTATTCTCTAAATACACTAGAAAAATATGACAAGGTCTTTTTTACAAATCAGGAGATTCAAGACTAATCCACATGAAAATGAGGAATGAATCTGCTACATGTTGATGATGTTTTACCCAGTCAATCTTGCCATAGGGATGGGCAGCTTGGGGTTTGATTAAGCCTTTATAATAGTAAATTGTATGTATATTCTGTCCTTTGCTTCTTTGAGCTCCTGTTACCATGGTCGGTGTGAGAGAATCCGTGGGAATCTTCATCTCCAGGATAAGCAGCAGCATGGTGTTACTGATTGCTATACATTTGGTGGATGATTTGCTTTGTGCCAATCTGAATGTGGCAGGATTCCACCTCCATGGCACCATGCATAATCCTGAACACTGGATCAGTAGCTTTGAGCTCAACCTCCCTGTCGTTGTTGTTGGGAAATGTGAAGGGAATGTTTGAACATCTCCCAGATTGCATTGTGTTTATCAAGGCTTTGCAGGATTGGACCTTGCAAGGTCACTTCATTGTTAATGTTTTTCTTGTTTATGAACACTATTTGTAATCTGTGGTGCTTCTGTTTTTTCAAACTTAAAAAGACTTATTTCTGTCCAGAATGGGTTTTCTGGCCAAGATCTACCATGATATTAGTATCGATTTATTTGTGCAAGGAATACTTAGGTTTGTGTTTTTGTTTCACATGTCTAAAAATTTTCACATGTCATCAAATTGTGCATTAACATTTTTATTTACAAACAAAAACATAGAAAATGTCAAAATGAATTTCTATGGATAGTCAAACATGTTTTTATGCATGACTTTTTTTGCACATGTGACCTACACTTGGAGTTAGAAATTTTGAGCCTAATGAATATAAACAACTAGTCAAATGGTAAAACTAAGGATTCTTTTATCTTGTCACAATTTTAAATGTGCCAAATGTAAGGTGGGATTACTTGTCCTAATTTGGTTGAAATGTGTCATTCATCTTGCGAGCATTGACATTCTTCCCTTACAATTATGATTTTTAAGGTTCAAGGCACTTAAAGCCTCCAACAATTTTATTGTAGTTGTTTATAGACAATACCTTGTGCTAGTGTTCTACAAGTAGAACATTTGTTGCACAAAATTCCCATCCAATAGGTTTGTTTGTTGATGTGTAATGTTATACATTATGTTGAGTAATGTTTTCTTCACTTGTGCAACAATGTGAGTAAGAGAGTTCTAGTAGCTAGTGTTTGTGTCTATTGCAACTTGTTGGAAGGAAGATATATCCAAGACTTGACGTTCAACTTTTGTTTGCCTACCTTTTGAACTCATAATCTCTATTTTTTTTGTTCAAAGTCTCCTTTGATTTTTAATTTCAAAGTCTTGGCTTCCATTTTTTAAGCATATTTCATTTTTTGAGTGAGTAACACACTCATGTTTACATATTTTTTGGCCTTCAATTCTACATTTCCAATTTCTAGATTATTACTTCAAATCATTTTTAAAGCCATTATCCATTTAGGAAATAGTGAGCGAATTTTATTACATGGTTCAATATTCAAAATCAAATTCTCTCTTGACTTTTATGAATGAAGGTTGCACTTGAAGGTTTTTGCATTGTCATTAAGAAGTTAAATCTTGACAACCTTGTTTTACTTCATAGTTTATTTCTAGTTGCCATGATGTCCCTTGGGCACCACATGTGCTTTGCACAAGGAAATGTCATCATTAGAGCATTCTTGGAACTATCTTTCACTTCCTTTAACCACATACTCCATTATGATTTGATGTCTTCTCTAAGTGAACTAATGTATAAAACAAAAGATATTCATTAACTTTTGTCTTGGGAAAAGACCATAGTTTCTAGTTTGAATAGTTTGGTGTTTTTAAAAAACTTAAGTTTGGTTTTGGATGTTATTGTAGATATATATATGTAGTCATAGATTTGAAGTTTAAAGAACCAAAAAGATAACATTCAAATTTTCTTAAAGACCAATTTTGTTATTATCTAAAAATCTTAAAACTATTCTTTAGTCTAACTAAATCTAAACAATAAAGTGGTGTTGGAATTGAACCCAATTTAAGCTAACATTATCAATTTTCTTACAATATTGTATTTAATGTTTGAGCATATGTGATAACATTATGAAAACAAATCAAGGTTTGAGATAAAAATTAAGGGTGTATTCATTGACAATGTATCAAAGTTACAAGTATTATTTTAAATTTGAAAAAGTTAGAATATTAATGACTTCATCCATTCACCATCATTAGATAATTAAATGCAATGGAAGTGCAATTTTGGTTTTTTGAATTAAAATCATCTTATGTACAAATATTTACTTGTTAAAACTCTTCATGCATCAATAATTTTAAGAAAAGTTCTAAAACCACCTCTTGTGATAAATGTTTGAAAGGTAATTAAATATAAAGTTATAGATTTACTTGTTGGTTTCTTAGAACAATGATTTGTTGCACTAAATTTCAATGAATAATGGGAATGTTACAAGGGATTAAATAGTCGGTGTCAAATGAAGAGACCAACAAGTTGATGAACATGTAATTCCAACTAACACACTAAACCATAATATTCCACCTACTTGATTTAATCTTTGTTGATCAAAATAAATTGATCAATCACTGATAATGAGGGAAACTTGTCAACACTCCCTCTTATCCTCATGGTTAAATTGTTCACAAAGAAAACACATTGCTTGAGTCTAAAGACCTAGAAAGAAGATTAATATTTAGCCTACCATGAAGATGTCAATTTTGAGGTGAATGTGTGATAAAACATCACTAATGGGCATGTGCTACTAGCAATTTATAGATTACATTTCCTTGGTAAGGAAGTTTTTCATATCATGACATTAGGTTTTGGTTACAATGCCTTCATGATTTTCTAACTTTGACTTAGGATTACATCTACACCCTCTACAATGAGAAACATTTCTATTTTGCATATGGTCTATTTGTATATTTGTGCAAAAAATCCTAGATAAAATGAATGGCACAACTAAAGATGCATTTTACAATCAATTCAAAAGTTGTTTGAATCCTTATAAAACCCTAAATATAACTCAAAACAGTAGTCCTTATTTTACATTTTCCATTAATTCCCAAGAAGTGGAAGCATTGTGTGATAGTCTATTTGGGGTTAAGTTAAATCAAAAAACGTGTTACCTAGTTCATAGACTATTGTACAATTTTGATACATTTACCTTGATTCCTTTTATTCATGATGGGTTGGTAATTTGTAAGACTTGGTTGTGCTTATGTGAACTAGCTTCTCCTTCATTATTGCATCATTTTCAATGTGTAAATGGAAGTTAATTTAATTTTATGGACTTTGATGTATAGGATTGCATTCGAATTTTTTTGTTTCAATTATCTAGGATATTTGTTTTACATCAAAAAAAGAAATACCTAGAATTTCCTTTACAACTAAATGAGATAGGAATTAGAACAAACCCATCCTTAGGTGGTACCACTAGGAACGTCAAACTTTGATTTTATTGGACCCATTGAACTTTTAAAAAACATAAGAAACATTTAAATAAATACACTATGAGAAATCACATCCGTTGAAACCACATTACTTTGCAACTAAAACTCATATACAACTATTATGCAACTATCCTTTGGGTATTACAACTATTGTGCAACTATACCTTTAGAAATATGGTGTATTAATAAATAAATTAACACATCAAAAATTAATTAGTTATATTATAATTGCAAGTGAGTTGAAAATGACCCTTCTATACAATAATTTATACATATTGTACATACGTATGTAATCAACCATGTTTGACTTTTTCAAGAGTTACATTATAATTGTATGTGGCAACTATTTTAGAACTATTATAAATGTGCCACTAAAGCAACAACTATGTTGCAACTAGTGTATAATGTACACACATGCGATCATGCCATGTGTCCACATTTCCACCACCCATTATGAAATACATTTACAACTAGTTTTCAACTATGATTCCCATTCATGTAATTAGTATTGCCACTAGTGCACCATTACTGATGTTGCAACTTTAACATCGGGTTGGCAACCAAGTGTGAAATGCGAAGGCACATGAGGCCAAGATAGTGTGTTTAGGAGTGAAACACACTTTCACAAATGGGGGAGAATGCAAGAAATTGAACCCAATGACTCCCAAGTGCATTCCCATTTTGGGAGTTGCACTTGTGCAAGAATCTTAAATAGTCAAAGCCTTAGTTGAAAGGGCAAACAAACATCAAATTGGGTTCCCAAGATACAATTGAAGAGATCTTGAAATGCAAATGTTAAAAATGTCCTCACATTATTCATTTAGACCTAAATGATTGAGTTATGATCAAAAGAAAAGCTAGGAGTCAAATTGGAAATTTGATTCCCCACCATAAACCCTTTTAAAACAGGGGTCAAATGATTTCCAATTAAGGCATGTAATATGTTATTGATTTTTTTTTAAGGCTATAAGATATTGCCCTTACATGCTCCAAACAAGTTTGATTTGAAAAAGATTTGAATGTCCAAAATTTTGAAATGATAAGAATCTTAGTTTTGGGACTCCCACTTGGGAGTCCCAAGAAAATGCGTCATTTAGATGTAGCCCCCATGGAAAATCACATAGTATAGTATAAGGAGGGGAGTGGTGCCTATTCCCAAAGGTTGCAGGTTATGTAAAGCTTGAACTTGAGATTGTCCCTATGAAGTCCGTTACATCATTTATTTCCAACGTACATTAACCACTCTTTTTGTTAGGTTGTACAAATTAAATTCATATTGAACTCTTACTTGTGAATTTGTCTTATTCCCATCCCAAAGCTCCAACATGCCTTCTTACCCCACAATTCATATTGAACTCTTACTTGTGAGTTTGTCTTAATCCCATCCCGAACCTCCAACATGCCTTTTTACCCCATAATTCATATTGAACTCTTATTTGTGAATTTGTCTTAATCCCATCCCGAACCTCCAACATGCCTTCTTACCCCACAAATGTTACGAATCAGGGAACATTCCCTGATTCTTTTCTTATTTTATTATTTCATTCTTAGGACCCACATTTGGGTCTTTCAAGGAGTTTAGGAATGTGTCATCTAAAATACTACTATTCAACTATGTTACGATTATAATACAATTGCTTATAATTTAAGCTCACATATTCATATGTAATTTTTCATAAATAATTATTATTTCAATAATTTGACTATTAATATGGATAAATAATTATAATTCATATACTTAATTTACCATTAACATAAAAATTACTCAAATAAATATTTATCCAAGTTGGGGATACTTCATAAAGGAAAATTATTTCAGATAATTATTACTTCATCAATAATTACCAAATCATTAATTATCTAAATTCATTAATTATTTAGATAAACATAATTAATTTAGATGTGAAACTAAAAACAATTTTTCTATTATATTAAAATTTCAATTCAATGTACATATGGATATGCCTATTTATATTTTCAACTTTTCTATCCAAATTCATATTTAATATTTAATATTTAGTAATTTTTTTTTCAATAATTTATTGCATATTTACTATTTATTAATATGTAATATATTTAATTATTATGAACTAATTAACTAAACTGATAATTAATGATTATGAATTATAAATAAATTTGATTCATATAATTATTTCATTAATTAATTAAAATAAATAATAAAAATTCAAAACTTCAAATGATAAATGATTAATTATATGAATTTAGATCATTAATCATCTTATATTAAATTATTTGAAATCAAATAATATATTATTTGAAATAACTAACAAATAATTAAATTGATTAATTTAAATATTTATTTATTTATTCAAAATAGTTGATTATTTTATATTAATTATCTTAATTCATGAACTAACTATTTATTTGAAGTAGACTAATTAGTTTACATAGCTAATTCACCATTTAAATAATTCAAATCAATATTTTAAATAACTAGATATTAAATAATTAGTTCACATATTTAATTATCATATAATCATCAATTTAATTATATAACTTACATAATGAAAAATAAGCACAAAACTGCAAAAAAATATTTTTATAGTTGTAACTCAATTGTAATTTAATTTGTAATTAAAGAACATTTGATAGATATAACTCATATGTTTTATCTTTGAATCCCATGTTACAAATTATATAATGAAGGCTTGTTTTCCTATGTTTTCACATTAAAATCCATGTGCCATTTTGGGATGAACTAAAAAAAATTTAACCCTAAAAAAAAAACATAAAATAAAAAATAAAACTTCATGGTTATTTTTTCGTTCACTTAATCTTTTGGTTTCCTATCTACTTACCTACTTAAGTAAGTAAGTAGGTTTTACTTTTCTACCTACCTATGGTTATGTATGACCTATTTAGCTACTAAAATAGATATTTATATTTTTTTTCCAAAATATAATTAATATGCCATGTGAGAATTTTCAATTGTGCCACATGTCACAATCTTGGACCATCATTAATAATCATAATGGATGATGGAAATCAATATTTTGAAAAGAAAATAATTTTTATATCCAAAAATCTTCATAGTGCTATGTGTTAAATTTTAATAGGTGGATGAGAATTAATGATGTCAACATACATCATGGGTGCAATTATGATGGAATTGCATAATAGTTGAAAATGATTGTTTTGATTAAATTGTAATGAATTGCACCATATATACAGTGAGTTGTAACTCTACAGCTCATGTAATTTATCTATTAACACTCATGACATATGAATATAATGAGTTGCAAGCGTCTAGTGCAACTCAAAAATTGAGTTGCAAGGCTAGTTACAAAATACACCTTTTTCTCATAGTGAGATTTTCATTAAAAACTTTTAATTAGTACATTTTTAAAATCCATAGATTTTGAAATTCCAATAATATCAAGTATATTGTGTATTTTAATGTTCCTAATCATTGCATTTGAAAAATGTTTCAAAAATGTAATGTTGATTTTTTTCCTTGAACTATTTGGTTAGAAACACAAATTGGAAACATGATTTGGGAATCTTCTTGGGAATCTTTTTCCTAAAATAATTTGGAAATCATTTTATTTATTTATTTATTAAGCAATTGATTGAGTTCATATAATTTAGTCATGAATTTCCAAAGTTAAAAAATGTAATTCCTAAAAGGGCCATCACTATTAGTAATAATTTTTTTTTTAAATTTCCCTTTTTTTAATTTAAAATAAACTTCAAGCCATGTATTAAGGCATGCAATGGATAAACATGAGGGAAAACAATTATAGTTGTGAAAACATTTAAAGGAAAGGGCCTAAGAAAAAGATTTGGACACTATTGGTTCCTTAACCATTCCTTGAGGCGTTTCCTAATGGTACCACCCAAGGATGGGTTTGCCCATTAAAAATTTTAATGTTATAATTAATGAAATAATAGACGGATTTTTTTAGTAGGTTTGATGAGTTAGATGATAACACAACTTAGCACATCATGTTTTTACTACAAAAAAATTTAATGCGTTTCATATCAACCATGGAAAATTAGTTCTTCTTCTTGGGAAATAAATATCTATTTAGTAAATTACATAGCTACTCCACACATTTACTCATTACACTAAACTCTTGAAATTTCTTGAACTTTATCTTTCTTAAGGGCTTCGTGAATATATCATCAAGTTTATTGGTGGAAACATGTTCTATTTCAACTTCTCTTGAAAGTAGTTATTCTTTAATGTAATGATATTGCACTTCTATGTCTTTAATTCAAACATGGAAAATTAGATTATTTACAATTTGCATGTAAGTTTCATTGTTAACTTAAATCTTTGTTTTATGGTTGGTGATCATACCCATCTCTCAAAATAGACATTGAAAGTATGGACCTTTTTTTATTCTTTTGATCATGGCATGATACTTTACTTCGGTGAATGATGAAAATACTATTAGAGCTTTACCTCTTTGAACTCCATGTGATAGATCCATAACCAAGTTGAAAAAAATAGCTTATAATTTATCTTCTTCCTTCCTCATCTTTGACCCATTTTAAATTAGTAAATCTTTTTAGCTCATCAACATCACCTTTCTCATACAAGATCTTGTAATTTAATGTCCTTTTCAAGTACCTAAATAAGATGTGTTTAGTAGATTGTAGATGTGAGATCCTAAAATCCAGTGTATTGTTTTACTACTAAGACTTCAAAACAATGTCAAGTCTAATGTCACACAAGTAGAGCAATTTTCCATTCATTGTAACAACGTAGATGTTGTATTACAATTACTCATATGTTAAATTGAGCCAAAATTTTTTTCACATATTGACATTTGTCATAAAAGTTTCATTTTTAGTTTTGAAAAATTTTATAGCTAAATAATGTTGCATGACACCTAGGTCAATCACATCAAATTTGTCTTTGAACTAAAACTTGAACTAAGTAATCTTTCCTTTGTGATTACATGTAAGTAATAAGTCCTCAACATATAGGATCAAAATAATTATCTTCACATCAAGTTATACTCAACACTATTATGTTTCGAACCTAGCTCTTGGAAGTATGAATCTATTTTTTCATACCACGCTATAAGGGTTTGTTTTAAGTCATAGAAGGCTTTGCGACAAACTTTTCCTTGGGTGGTACTGCTAAGAACCACCTTGCCAAAATCATAGGAAAGTTGGACCAATTTAAAAAATAAAATTCCATCTACTTATAGATTGGTTTATTTGATTGGACTAGGTCAACTACGTGTCCCCCACCTATGCACACACTCATGAAAAATAATAAACACCCAAAAGCCTATAATATGCATTAACAATTTGATTTTTGAACCATTCTTGACCCAATTCCTGACTTTTTTTTTAAGAATGTCCTTACATTTACACATTAGATATTTTTTCTTATTTATTTAGTACATGCACAAAGGAATGATCTAAACTAATCATTGAAACAACAAAAGTTGAAAATAGTTATCATTTGTGTTATTAACATCAATGGCCCTTTGGGACTTCATGATCTTGATTTCAAAAATTCATAATTATATTAAAATTGATTCAATCAATTATCTATAAAAACACATCAAGTAGGTTGGCATTTGAATTATTTTCAAAAATTAATATCTAAAAAAAATTCCCAAAAAAAAAATTCCTTTTATGTTCCTAATAAAAAAATCCTTCATGTGACATTCTTGAAACTTTTTCCTTATGCATTCATTTTCCACATCAAAACACATTTTTTTGTAAAATAAGAGTTTTGAATTCTACATGACTTGGGCAACCTTTTGATAAATAATTTGGAATGAAAATATTTTTTTATGCGAGTCCTATGTTGTTTTGAAATTGGATGGGTCACAAAAATTTGAGGTTTGACATTCCTAGGGGTACCACCCAAGGATAAGTTTACACTTTGATGAATTGACAAACCTTAAATTCATGTCTTTCTTTGACAAAACCTTGAAGTTGTGTCATGTAGACAACATGTTTTGAATCTCCACTGAAGAACTATCACCATCTTGACAACTCAAGATGAAATATATTTCTATCATTACGTGTAACTAGGGCCAAAATCAACTTGATGGTGATCCACTTAACAATTGGTGTGAATGTCTCTATCAAGTCCTCCTTTTTCTTTTGAATTCAAATCCTCTTACAACAATACATACCTTAGATTTATTTAATTTTCCATCAAGGGTAGGTTTCACCTTATATACCCATTTCATGTTGATTGGTTTTTTCCCTTTTAGTAGATATGCAAGCACCCAAATATTTTTCTTCCAAATGGATTTTATCTTTAGTTCTATTGTAAACTCCCAACCTTCATGCATAATTTTTTTATGAATTGCATTTTGCAATGGGTATCACTAGTTGTTCCCAAGGAACCATTACTACAACATCATTTAATTAGGTTTAATGTTCCATGACTCATTTTGATCTAGGCCTAAAAGTTAGCACTTAATTTAATGGTTTTGGTTTCCTTGGAATGTGCAAGTCTTTTGCAAAAACATGAACTTCATTGTGTGGTTTTAATTCATTGCCTTCACCTTGATTAAGTTGAGAGTTGATTTAATGTTATCATTTGATTTATCAACATCATTAATGCTAAAAGGAAAACTTATTTGTTGAGAAAACAAAATAGGGTCCAAATTTTTTAAGGTGTACTAAAATTTTATCACATCATCACCATTTTCCTTTTTTTCTTTACCATGTAAAGACACATTTATGGATGATTATGATAGAATTTAGAATTGTAATGGTTTAAAATATGGTCCTTCTAAAATGCTTGACAACCTTTGACTCAGTATTTTTTATGGGGATCAAAATATAAGGTAAATAAGGACTACAATAAGGACTAAGTCATTTTTGTCTTGTGTGGTTCACCTTAAAGGATTTTCACCCAACGATGGGAAGAAATGAAAAAAATGATATTATCAATATTTACTTATTTAAATTTTCCAAAAAGGAAATATTATTGAGTACAAGTCTCAAGAAAGTCATTAAAACATAAAATTAAATGTTATAAGCATTACCACTTGATGTACTAACTAGAGGTTACCATTAAGCCTTGTAGCCTTTCCAACAATGTCACTTTTGTTCTTGTATATGTTTGTGGTGTTTTTTGGGGAAAAAATTACAATTGTTCATAAGATGGTCCTCCAAGGAGGATTTCCCTTCTAATAATTTTTTTAAAATCCTAGTCTTCCCACCTTCCCTCACTTACAAATTAATTGAACTCCCCAAATAGGCCCCTTCCTAATGGTAGTTAGTTGGCCAACCAACTAACCAAAACTAGTTGTTTGATTTTTTACTTCTCACTTTTTAGGACCTAGCTAGAAATGTGGTCAAACTCACTCCAAGTCTTATCCTCTAAATTAGTTTGAGTAAATACCACCTTCTACAACTAACCAAATCTAATAGTTTCGTTGCATAAATAAATAGGAAGCAATAAATGCCTTCACCTACAATCAATAACAAGGAGTTACTAGGATACCATTTAGATCTTAACAAATCTTAGAGATTAACTTGATGATTAACAAGCATCAATATTAGGAAGATTGACTTGCTCAAATTGAAAATGAATTAGACCCTTTTTCAATTGCAATTGTCATGGAATGAAACAATTATTTTGACATTCTTAAACTCAATTTGTGTGAATTTTCTTAATGGACAACTAATTTCTATTTCTATTTGGGACTTGAAGACTTTGAACATAATAAAAGTATCATTTTTCTATTGCAAACAAAAAATTATTGAAATTGTCAATGAAGGTCATGAAGTATAAAGTTCATCCCAAACTCTTAACAAGAGCTTGGTCTACAAAGATTTAAATGTAGAAGTTCCAACAATGTATTGAATGTTGTTTGATTCTTGGGACATTTTTATCATGGTTTTTCAAGCCATCCAACTTGATTACCTTGTCCATTTTGACCCAAAATTTGGTCAACTTGATTAAAGGCACTAATTGCTGAAGTGACATGTCTTTTTTGACTTTTTGATTTCTTGCTCAAATGTGATTTTTGTTAAATAGGACAAAAAATGAACACCTCTAGTACATAAAGACAAGGGTTTAATTAAATGGGACATTCAATTATCTTTAAACCATATTTATAATCAATAAACACAAATTTTAATTATTTATGGTTATTTTGACTTGACCACCAACAATTTGAGTATTAATCAAAATGGCAATCAAAATGAATAATATGTAGGTAGGTGAAATATAAATAGGTATGTAAGTAAGAACATGTAAGTAATAGGTAAGTAGGTACCTACCTAACTATATAATACCTACCAACCTGAGCTACTTATTTAGCTTACATAACCTACCTAGGTACTTGGGTCATTAGGTTAAGTAGGTACCTAAGTATGTAGGCTAGGTAGGCTAAGTAAATATATAGATAGGTTAACTAATTTAAATACATACCTACTTACCTAGCTAAGGTAAATGGGTAGGCTAAATTAAATGGTTAAGTAGGTAAAGTAAGGTAGTTAACCTAGGCTAATTAAGCTAAACTTCCTAAGTATGTTTTAAAAAAATGTACATAACAATAAAATGACAAAATTTATTATTTGTTGAAAATATGGTGGAATGGTTGAAAACTTGGTCCTTCAATGTGAAAGTAAGGTTTAATTTTCAAGCATTAATAGAAATCTTGTTGTTTGTAACTAATCACTATGCGACTGCATGCAACTAGGTGTCGTTTGCCAGTACATTAGTTATGTGTGCAATTACAAAATTGATACTATATAAGTTTGAGCCATATAGTTGTGTGTGCAACTAACATGCAATTAGTAGTGTACAAAATGGACACGTGTCATAAAAATCATGCCTTAAGCTAATACATACCTATGTTAACATACTAAATATATCTACCTAGGCTATGTATAATCTTATAGCTTTAATACTAAGGCTAAACTCATGTTAATTAATGTTCCTCAAGGCAAAACATTGGCTAAACTTAGGCTAAATTAACAGTAATCAAGTTTAAATTAGCCATGATTAACCTAACTTTGGCTAAATTAATTTTGGCCAAACTAACTATGAAATTAAACTAACTTCAAATGGTTAAACTAATTATAGCAAAACTAACTATGAAGTTAAACTAACTTTCGCTAAACTAACCGTGGATAACCTAATTTGGTTAAACTAATCAAGGATAAATTAATTTTGGCTAAACCAAATATGAAGCTAAACTAATCATGGATAAAATAATTTTGGCTAAAATAATTATGAGGTTAAACTAAGTTTGGTTAAACTAATTTTGGATAAATTAGTTATGAAGTTAAACTAACTTTGGTAAAATTAATCATGGATAAATTTATTTTGGTTAAATTAATTATGAAGCTAAACTAAATTTGAATAATCTGATTTTGGCTAAACCAACATTGGCTAAATTAATTATGGCTAAACTAACTAAAAAATTAAACTAACTAAGAGGTTAAATTAAAGTAATAATGGTTAAACTAACATGACTAAATTAAACATGGCTAAATTAATTAATAAATTTAGCCTTGTAGTTAATTCAACTATGGTTAACTAACCCAAAATTGATTTACCATTTTTAGTTTAACTTTTTAATTATTTTACAAAAAACTAGTTTATCCATCATTAATTTAACACTATAATTAGTTTAATCACGGTTAATTTAGCCATGTGGTTAATTTAATCAAAATTAGTTTAGCCCAAAAAAATTTATATTATTAATAATTATAATTAATCACATATAATGATTAAAAACTATTATAATTCTACTTATAATTACTAATATTATTACTTACTAATGATTTGACTATTATTATTCAATAACTATAATTTTAATTTAAATATAATATTAATTATGGTAAAAAAATTATTGCTAATAGGCTACATTAATTTGCCTATAAATGCCTTAGCCTAGGTTAATTACTAATCTAATTTATCCATTAATTTAAATTAAGTAATAATAATATATTATTATTTATCATTAATTATAACTGTTATAATTTATTATAATTATAAATATTAACATTAATATCTATTAACCAAGTCATAATATTATCATTGTATTATATTATTATTACTTATTAAATTTTAATACTTATAATATAATTCATTTAACTAGTAGGTAAACTAAGTTAATATGGTTATTTGCATATAGGTTGTAACTACAGTGGTTGCATTTGCAATTGAATTTTTTATCTCATATTTTCTGCCATGCATTCCAAGTGTGCACTCTATATAAGTAAGTGCATTTGGATTGTTCACAGACCAAGTACCAAATGCCATTTGGGATAGGCCAATGAAAAACATTGAACCTTAAAAATTAAACCCAAAAACAAAATTGGATTATTTAAAACCTATCTACCCCTACCTCCCTACCTACCTACCCTATGACTTACCTACTTAATTAACTAAAAATAACAATCAATGGGCTTTTAAAATTGCCACATGTCACCACATAATTGGCCTTCACAAATGGACACGTGTCAAAAATCAAATTCACATTTTATTGGATGGCCGAAATATTATTAATTTATTAATAATGACGAATATTGAAATAATGTTTAAATGCCATGTGTCACCATATAATTGAACTTCACAAATGAACACATGTCACCATGGGAAACCTTTGTAGAATAATGTAAATTTATAAAGTATAAATTCATACCGTATATATTATGCACATACATATTGTCATATGTAATTGCTAGTTGTGTGCAACTTGTCTTATGCAATTGTGGGGTCTAGCAATTGCATGTGTCACATGCAACTGAAAATTAGTTGCATACGACAGTTACAAAATGACAATTTTCTTTGAATGAAATCCTCACACTTATACCTTATTTAATTAAGCTACCTAGTTAAGGTGGCTAATTTGGCTAATTGGCTAAGCTAAGTTGCTTAGCTTAAGTTGTTGACTAGGCTAGGTTCTTAACTTAAATCTTTAACCTAATTAAGCTAGGTTAGTTTTTTAGCCTAGATGTTTAGTTTAGGCTAGGTCTACCTACCTACCTACCTAGGCCCTACCTAAATAATAATCAAATTTTTATTCATTTTGGTTATCAACAATTAGCCAACTTGACTAGTTGATACATGCACTATAAAAACTACTAGTAAAAAAAATGTTTAGTGAAAATAACCATCAATCAAAAGAAAATGTGCCATTTTGACTAGTAATCAATTGAAACATTTTAAATCAACTTGTTTACTATGATGATGGGTCAAATTGACAAATGTCACAATTTGATCTTTTTTGACCAATTTTGTTGGTAAGAAAAACCATGATTTATAGTTATATAAATTTGGCGCATCATTAAATCCATAAAAAATCTCAAAATTGACATGGCCTTTGCCAACTACAACATGAAATATTATTCCACTAGTTGTTTTGATGTTAAAAGATGTAGTTGGTTTGTGCATTCTATATTATGTCTTTTTTACCAATGACATGTGTAGTGGGGCCATAATCTAAGTAGCACTTGGGGTCATCATGGTAGTCAAATGCTACCAGAACAACTTAAAAAAATTCCAACATGTTAAAATCCTCCAAGTTGAATAATGCTATAGGTTCCTCTGCAAATTTTTCACCAACATCAATATATTTGGTCTTCTACTCCAATTTGGCCTTTGCATTGGCATCAAGCTTTTTAATGGTTGCTTTTCATTGTTTGCATTCATTTGGCCAAATGGGGTTTCCTACAATAGTTGTAATTTCCCTTCCAATGGTCTTTAGAATCAAAGGATTCCAATTGATTAAACTTCCTCTTGTGCACTCACAAGGCCTCTTATGTGCCTTTGGTTCCAAATTTTAAACACCAATGTCCATCCTTGTGTTTTAATTTCCCAATAAAAGCAACAAAATTTATTTGATCACATATTACAAAATTTGATTAAATGAAGGGATAGTAGGACTTCAAAAGTGCATTGAAAACTATCTCACTTAAGTCTTTATGATCATCCATTTTAATTCATATTATGGCTAGGAGTTGTAACAAAGTTGTTTTTTTAAATGACCTTCAACACTAGTATCTTTTAAGAATTGACATTGTTAGAATTGATTTTGGATATAAAGTCTTCAGGTAATGTCATTGATTCCATATTGCATTTGTGGATGGGCCCATGGGTCCAAACCAAGTATAAGGAATCATTTGCCTTAAGGATTGTGTCTTTACACTACAACAAAAGGTGTCCATGTATACCAAGTGATTTCATTAGATTTTGAATGAATTCACTGGTCTTAATGAATGGGACCTAGTGGGGATGCAATGAATTCATTGGTCTAGTGAATGGGAACTACGTAATTACACCCACATTTTGTAGTAATGTTATTAAATGCTTAGAAGTATAAGACTTTGTAAAATATGTTTAAAATCATAATTTAGAAATCAAAATTTTAAATTCTTATTACCCAAAAATATGTTGCATATATTATAATGCAAAGATGTACATGAAAAATTTCCAATAGATTTTTCATTTTCAAATAATTTCAAAATAAAATCTTTTAAGCAACCAAAAACATTGGTTATAATGTTTTGAAAGTGCTTTTGAGTATTCCATACTTATTATATTCACTTCAAATCTTACCAAATGTTCTTATTATACATCAAAAATATTGTTGGACAAGTGCATTTAAAAATTTCAATATCAACTTAAGTAATCATTTATCACAATGAAAATTAAATAATGGTTACATCTTGGAATGGTTCTTAATACTCAATTTGGACCCCCATGCTAACTTAAGGTTTTCAAATTCATAAATGTTAGAAAGTGGTTTAGGGTTTTCACTTGTCAAAAAACTTGTTTCATTATGTTGAATTTTGTGTATCACAAGTTTAAATAGACTTGTAGTCACCAAGCCTGAAGGTGCAACAACATCCCACACCCTATTTCTTAGCATTTGACTTCACACCATGACCAATTGTGATAGTTAATAAATCCCCTTAGTTTTCTTGAATTAAGTAGTGCATATATTTTAAGTTGTGAAACATTGTGATAATGCTTTACTACTCAAATCTAGTTTTGATTCACTTCTATTGGAACTATAGGAATGCTAGCAATGACATGGAGTTGAACTTACATTGTGATTCAAGTCTAAGATGAAATGTGCTTTGATACCATGTTAGTTTTCAAGGTAATGGTTCATTGCATTAAATTTTGATAAATAATGAGAATGTTATAAATGATTAACTAACCAATGCCAAGTGAAAAGATTAACAAATTGATAATTAGGTAATCCTAATTAACACACTAAACCATAGAATTTTACCTATTTGATTTAGTTTCATCCAATAATGTCCATTTTGCATTCTTCATTTTCCATTGTTCATTCACAACAAATAATACTTGAAGTTCAAATCTTTGTTCGTTTTGTAAATATTTTAAAAATATCTTTGTGGGCCTAATTCATCATCTAATTGTATATAAAATTTACTTCCTTGAAATAATAGAGAAATACCTTGAACTAAGGCATTATTATAAAAATGTATGTGAACCCCATCCCAATGCTTGTTGTTAAATCATTAGCATTTGTGCATAATTTTGAACCAACACATTGTCCAAATCAAATATTATTAATGCAAACCACATGTAAAAACATTTTTTAGGTTTAAAACCTTTGCTTGTAACTCATGTTCAATCTCATTCTTTGAATTTTTTTTATCCCTCAAAAATTTAATTAAAAAGGCTTGTGATTTCTATAGAATTTTTCAGAAATCTTTTTTAACAACTAGATTAAAAAGGTCTAATGTTGTGGTTGAATATTAGCCAATCAACAACAACTTTGACCTTTTTAGGTCAATTGTCAATCTAGATATAAACCTTATGTCATCACAATAGTCAATTTTAAAAACACCATACTAACATTTGCTCTTAATGGCAAAAAAAATTCATAAATTTGCAAATTCTTTTCTTGATTTCTTACACAAGTTCTATTGGGGTTGTGTATTGCCATTGTGACCTTTTTTCATGGCAAGTTTGCTAGTCTTGTTAAGTTTAGTTCATTAGTGTCCAATGTAATTCCAACTAGCAATCTCATTTAAATTTGCACCTAAATTGCAAGTAACTAACTTCAGTTAGAATAAAAGGTGGAATTCTTGCATTAGGAATTGGAGGCAACTTGAATACTCCAAAAGCCTTATTACATATAGTTCAATGTTTTTTTGTTTTTGGCATCTTGGTGATACAAAAAGTAGAGGTGCAAATCATATGAAGGACTTGTTTTTGGAACAAATGGGCCCAAGTCACCACATTATTAAGAAAAAAACATCAAAGTTGTTGTATTTAGACAATGGGTTACAACATGTTGCCAAAATATAGGAGAAATCCTCTCTACTTTTCTCTCTATAGCCAAATTTGGCTAAGTCTTCTTTTGGATGATTGCTGACCTTGCTACCTCACAAGGAAAAAAAACATTGATCTATCTACTTTGTTTGTTTTGTTTGTCATGGTGCCTCAAACCATGGTGCCTCCAATTGAGCACATGGTATTATTGGAAAGCCCTCAATGACTAAGGGTGCACCAATCTTGTTTTGCATTGTTTAGACCTATAGTGCAGAGTTATAGAATAATTTTGTCAAAGAAAATTCAACAAAATGAAAACTAAATTTTTTAAGGAAATCAAGGCTCACTCTTGGTATTGTTGGAAAGCCCTTTGATGAGTGAGATTTCTTGGAGGTGATTTTGTAGTATTTAGAGCCGCCACAATGTGCAAGATATTAAATTTTGAGTAATTTTCTAGTGTATTTGGATGGCACCTTATATCCATGAATATCCCTCATAGATAAGAGGAGGGATCTTATGCCTAATCCTTAAGATTGGAAGCGAATAGGCATACTCATGAAGAGTGGGATGGATCTTATGCTTAATTGTAGGGTAAAGCCCGAGTTTGTGGGCTTTACAAGAATAAGGGCCCACACAAGCTAGAGCTGAGCATAGGCCCAATTCCAGTAAAGCTCGTAGCCAAGGGCTTTGTTGAGTGTAAAGACCTACTTCAACTAGAGCGAGTCTTTATTACAGAGTGGGAGTGAGAGGGGGGATCTCAATGTGCTTTCTCATCCCACTCTTAAGGAGTAGGCATTATGGAGGCCCTTGTACAACACCTCATGATCCACATATGTTTGGTTCATGACAATGTTCGTGTTGTGAGATGTAGCCACTGGAAGGGTAAGCACATGAAGAGGAGAAACTGGACCCAACATCAATTGCAGTCTATTGTATGTACTCACCTCATGGAGCTCACTAGCAGCATCTGTGTCACTAAACCTGCAGCTTTTCTGACAGTCCTAAGCCTCAGTCTTAACTCCCTAAAGTGCTAAACCTTTGTGTGTATCCAAATGGTCACTTTCATGTTCACACATCAGAACATCACTTTGTGTTCAAACAAACATCTGAAGCTTCTTTGTTCCAGACACTTGGTGCATACTGTGTGTGGTAGCTAGTCCTTGCAATGCTTTTGTGATTAGAAGAATTTTCCATGCTGCCTTTGAATTACTCTCTGGAGCAAGGGCAATCCCGAAATAATAAGCGCCAGCCAGCCAGCCAGCCAGCCCCTGAGGCAGAAGCAATTCCTACATATTTGTGTGGAGTTTTCTCTGCACTCAGAGTTTAGTTCTTGTGGGATGTACATTGCAGTAGCTGCCACTTGAAAAGCAACTAGTTTAGGATGTGTCAATGAGTCTTGCTCAAGAACAAGCTGCTGCTACATACATACAGTCATGGATGCAAGGTATAATAATATATCTGGATCCCTCCTTTTACAAGCTCTCACTTCACTTTAGGGTCCAACATAAAGATATGCAAATTTTGCTAAAAGCAGATTCGGTATATCTCAGAAATCTTCAATGAGAAATTGATCACAGGACTGGTATAGTAGGCATCTCGATTGCTGCTTGCTTCTGTGGCAGGATTTAGCTGAAATGGGTGTTCTAACTTTTTTCTTTGCATGATGTTTATGATGTTTTTACCTGAACAATGAGACTCTTATGTGATGACCCTCAATCTGCAGCAATCCAAAAGAAGACAGCACTCCCTATTCAATGAAAGGCTCTTTGGTTGTATTTTTTTCTGAAGGCTTTGCATTGACTGTCAACACTTGTGACATATCTGGATAGGGGCATCACAAGCTCAAAGCCATAAGGTAGACAGACCCAAAGGGAGAAATGTGTTCTTGGTTTGGTTATCGCACTAAGTGTTTTGAACTTGTGCAAAAACATGTGGATGTTTGAAATCTGAATTATGGTGCTTACTTAGCCTTTCAATCTCAGCTTATAAGGGGTTTAGTTAGTCAGTGCTCGATTTCATGGGGGAAGTATGCAGAGCTCCTAATTCAGTTCAAATTGAAGTAATGCAATGATTCCAGAGTTGTCCTGTGATATATTGAAATTTGTAATGTGCTGTGGCAGTTTTGAGACATTATCACAGACAAGGCTATGGAGAGGCAAGCATTGCCACATTCAGCAATTCAATTGAGCTGAACTACACACAGGCTTTATAGTTAGTCAATCTCCATGTAGCCTACACACCCAACCTAAATGGTTGCAATTGCCCCGCCCTTCACGAAAACGTAGGTTTCCATATTACACACTGTCGTGCACTCTTATTATGTATGTAAAAACCCTAAACCCATACATAACCCTAAACCCTAAACCCTAATTTTTGTAGTGTATTTCAACCACCATTCTCAGGCACAAGAACTCAGCAAGTATCTTCCAAAATGGAAGAAATCTTCTGTGGTGGAAAGCTTTACACCCTCTGAAAATTAGGGCTGGTTTTTACAATGGAGAAAAGGGTAGGGCCATTGGGGGGGGGGAGGAGGTATTCACCATCTTTATTTTTTTTCCTTTAATTTTTTGGTTGCTCAAAAGTCGCGACTTTTTTGCTGAAAAAAACACATTATAGAATGAAATGCTCTTAGCCATACAAAACCATAAGAAAACATAATATTTGTTCATTCTTACAATTTCATTTGGAAATAATTTAAGGTTTGGTCTGATATTACCCACCTAGTTTCTGCACATTTGGCCAAAGTTTTTCCCCCAAAAAACAAATCTGTCAAATATTCTTTATTTCCCAAAAAAATAAAGTCAAAAATAAAATAATTCTAATCACCATGCTTCTACACATTGTTCAAGCAAGTAGCCAGGATATAAAATGATTTTAATAAACTTCTACTTTCATAGCCAAATGTGGCTAAATCTCCTTGAAGATGATTGCCAGTATGGCAATATCACAAAATTGAAAAAAAAAAAAAAAAAAAAAAAAAAAAAAAAAAAAAAAAAAAAAAAAAACACTGAATTATCTGACCAGACATAGTTTAGTCCATTATTATACGAAATGATTGAAATCTCAAGGCAATGTCTCTTTTGTTGATTTTGTGATGTAGCCAAAGTGATGATTGAGAGAATTTCACAAATTTTATTTCATAAATTGAAATTTGAGAAATGCTTGATAAATTTCTACAATTAGTGATTTTTTTTGGGGCCAAAATTTCACAATTTGGTAAACAAAAAAAAGGCACGCGCAACAAGTACAAAGGGTTTTTTTGAGAAAACATTGACCCAATGTCACCAAAATATAGCATGAATTCATAATTTAAAAAATTTCCTCTCTAACATGTAGCCAAATTTGATTAAGTCCTCTTGTGGATTAGCCAACCCACCTACCTCATAAATTTGAAAAAAAAATTATATATATATATATATATTATAATGTCAAGTGCGTTGAACTTGAAGAGAAAAAGAAAGAGATGATGAGTTTAGGGTTAAATATGTGCTTAAAGCAACGATTGCAATTTCCCTTTGTGTTGAAGGAATGCTTAAAGAATGTGAGTTTGTCGGATTTGGCAAGAGGATTCCACTTGAGTTAGGTCATTAACATAAAGCCTTGGTGAGCCCTATAATAAGTATACACAATTTGAACACTCACCCCCCTCACCTTCCTTCAACTTGACAAGTAAAACATGATTTGTTTCTCTAATATTCCAAACCTAGATTGCAATGTGAGAAGAAAGAACAACTCATGTTGCATTTGAAGACATTGAAAGAGAAATTGTTAATTTGGAATTTTCAATGAACTTTGTGCCTTTGCATTTCATGTTTTAGTGGCATTTGTTGAGAAAGTCCATTGCTCTTGGAAGGCAATTGTTGTCACTTTTGGTGAGAATTTCTTTGTTGTTGTTGTTATTATTTAGGTTTCAAATTTTTGGAAATTTTTGCACAAATGTGTTATCAAAGTCTCTTGCCAACTTGCAAAGTAACAATTTGCCCAAGTACCAAGAAGTGTCCAATGGAAGGCAATTGTCGTCACTTTTGGTGAGAATTTCTTTGTTCTTGTTGTTATTTAGGTTTCAAATTTTTGGAAATTTTTGCACAAATGTGTTATCAAAGTCTCTTGCCAACTTGCAAAGTAACAATTTGCCCAAGTACCAAGAAGTGTCCAAGTTTACTAATGGAGTAGCATTGAAACAAATGTTTGTTGCCTAAACATGAGTTTTTAAAAAATTCAAAATAGACTTGTAAAAACCTTTTATTATCAAACATAAATGAATTTTTTTTAAAAAAAATTATGACACACCTTGTCCCCAAGCCAAACCAAGCCAAACTAGGCTAGGTACTAGGGTAGGAGTTTGATTAAAAGAGAAATATGTAAGCTCATTTAATTTCAACCTTTACAAAAACAAATTTGCAAACCAACAACACTAAATAAATAATAAATAAATAAATAATAAACAAGTGCTTTTTATTTATGGAAATAATTAAATAAATAAAAAGGGTCAAACGGGATCGGTAGACGTCATAGTCTACCACATGGCCATGAAAAGGAGAATTTACATAATAGATATGAATAAACATCATGAGAATTCTACCACATGGCTGAAAAGGGATTGACTTGGCAAGGCACATGAATCCTTTGGTGACATCTTGTTTGAAACAACAAGCCAACAAGCCTTGCTCATCTACTACATCAGCAATGGAAACTTTAACAGCCCAACAGATGTGGTAACTGAAATGAGCTACATCAGCATGACACAGTTTCCAGCTCTTCTTGTTGAATGTGTGTGCACACATCATTTGTAGGCAGCCATTTCCTTTTGTGGAGAATTTTCACCAGTTGGCAGATTTTTTTTATTGTTTTTTCAAAACTGGCAAAAACAAGTATTTTTTTCTTGGGTTTTTTATTTACCAAATTTTGAATATGTGTGTGTGTGTGTGTGTGTGTGTGTGTGTTTAATTTTTAATTTTTTAAAAAAAAATCCAGATTCTCAATATGAAGTTCCATTCGGTAGACTTAAATAAGTATGGGTGGTTAAATCTTCTTACTTTCATTTTTTTTCTATAGCCAAATTTGGCTAAATGCTCTTATGGATGTCTGCCACTTGAGTTACATTACAAAATTGGGGGGGGGGGGGAAAACCAAAAAAAAAAAAAAATTTTTTTTTTGAACACCTAACATTTTAAAACTTTATGGGCCTTTCCAAGGACAAATTTCTTCAATAACTGGAAAAATTGGACAAATTTTTTTTTTCACCAAATTTCCC
>Ga0116227_10005709_pt1 | contig 25978 bp, 30 predicted proteins | sample S1TSphgellanicum_FD_89693 | JGI IMG/M metagenome (GOLD analysis project Ga0116227, IMG submission 89693) | Host-associated microbial communities from peat moss isolated from Minnesota, USA - S1T2_Fb - Sphagnum magellanicum MG | ecosystem: Host-associated > Plants > Peat moss > Unclassified...
ACACCTCATCAACAGACCAATTCTGGGATCAGCAAAAAATAGATATTACCGTAATAAACTCGAATTTACTTTTTCCAACAAACGTTGGCTTGATCAAACAGATATTGAACGTGATGAAGATTTTGATATGAATGCACTCGGATTCCATGTGCCTCTGCGGTTTGATAAGATTTTGGATATTGAACATTGTTATTTGCAGGATGAACCATCAAACGCTATACGGAACTCGGTTCGGAAATATGCTTTAGCCCATGATCTGTCATTCTATGATCTGCGTAATCATGAGGGTGTTTTGCGTAATCTAATCATCAGAACTTCATCAACCGGCGAAGTCATGGTTGCCGTAGTATTTGCATACCCCAATGCAGAACAGGTTACCGGTTTAATGAACTTCTTGAAAAGTGAATTTCCTGAAATTACATCCTTGCTATATATTATCAATCAAAAAAAGAATGATACTATTTTTGATCAGGATGTTATCACTTTTGCTGGTCGTGATCATATTTTTGAAGAAATGGAAGGGATTAGATTTAAAATTGGAATTAAATCCTTTTATCAAACCAATTCAGAACAAGCGCTTGAACTGTATAAGATTACAAAGGAATTTGCTGGATTTAAAGGCAATGAACTGGTATATGATTTATATACCGGGGCAGGTACAATAGCAAATTTTATTGCAAAAGATGTTAAACAGGTTGTTGGTGTAGAATATGTACCCACAGCAATAGAAGATGCAAAATTTAATTCAGCGCTTAATGGCATAAACAATACTGTTTTTTATGCCGGAGATATGAAAGATATTTTAACTGCCGAATTTATTTTGGCACATGGTAAACCAGAGGTTGTAATCACCGATCCGCCTAGAGCCGGCATGCATGCCGATGTTGTGCAGCGCTTGCTGGAAATGGAGGCCGAAAAAATTGTTTATGTAAGCTGTAATGCTGCAACGCAGGCCCGAGATTTGGAACTGCTTCATCATAAATATGAAGTTGTGCGCATTAAGCCTGTAGATATGTTTCCACATACCCAGCATGTAGAAAACGTTGTTTTATTAAGATTAAAGGCGTAAGGAAAATCATTAGCCTTATACTTTAAAGTTTTAACCTATGGATAGAGAAGAATTATTGGGAGCAACGCCCGAAGATCAAAATGCGGCAAAACCTCAAAGTCCGCTAATTAGTTTAGAAAAAGATCTGGATTTTTATTCAGACGCAATAAAAGAAGTGGCTATTGAAATTATGGTAGAAGGCATTTCAGCCCATCCTATTTTTATTGCGCATCAACATGAGGTTAAGCTGGGGGAAATTATTCTTAATAAAGAAGAGCTGAATACCGACTGGACAATACAAGCATCAACACTTGAAGAATTTGTAGAGAAAGGAATTATCAGTAAAGAAAGAAAAGATCCTTTTTTAAAAACATACAAAAAGCCCGAAGATTTTATGTGTCTCTTTGTTGTAGTTCCTGAAGGCGCAAACTTTGTTTACTACCCTTATAAAAAATAAGTGCTAAATCATTGGCGCTAGGATCTTAGCTTTGCAAAAGGTTGCCACTGCTTTATCTTTTTGCTCTTGCCCTCTATATAGGTTGAAAATTTAGTGCCGTCCTGGGATATTTCAAACTTTGTATTTATAGTGCCTTGATCAATAAAAGAATAAATTAGCCTGAAAACAGGTCTGTTGGGGGTATTATCACTTGTTAGGATAATTGATTCATTGGCATATGATATTGTATAGTTAATCACATGTCCTTCATTGTCAAAATAAATTGCTTTTGTTGGATTGCCATTGAAATCCAGATATATAAACATTAAATCATCATGAACAACTGAAAGTTGTTTCTCTGTACGGTACTCGGAATGACTCTTTCTTTCAATAATTTTTTTTCTAAATTAAAAGCAAAAGAAAAAGTTCCACCACCTTGGCCTGGTTGGCCTGTTCCTTCACCTTTCCATTCACCCATTAACCAATGCCATTTTTTCCAGTCGGAATTTTGCTGTGCATGACAAAAAGAGAAAATCCAGAGGAATACAATGGTTAAAGAAAGTTTTGTGCGCATTTGTATGTTAATTTAAATAGGCTTGTTGTTCTATATTTTGAACCGCAATCAATATAGTACTTTTTTGCTTTGTGTAATTATATTTTCTTAATTATGAAGCGTACTGTTTAAAATAATCATCAAAATTGTATGCTGTGCTAAAATTAAAAACACTATTATATTGGGGCTATTTTTTAAAAAAAAAACGCTGTCTTGCATCCACAAGCACAGCGAGTTATTATTAACTAAACTAAATTTATTACTTAACTCTAATAATGTCGCCACTATTTGATGATGACATTTTTTTTAAGGCTGCATTCCCTTTAAAATGGATATCGCTTCCGCCGTTTGCACCGGCTTCTATACCTTTATTTACATTTACATTGGCATCAGATCCGCCAGAGACATAAACTTTTGCATATTCTGTAAGTAGATTAAAACCATTAAGAGCGCTGCCGCCACTTGCTTTAACATCCATGTTTTCAGCTCTTCCTTTTAAATCAGCATCACTGCCACCACTAATCTGTAATTCTAAATTTTTGCAATTTAAATCGATCTTTAAATCAGATCCTCCAGAAGCCATGATTGATAGTTTATCGCTTTTAATTTGGTTTTCCGTGTAAACATCACTTCCGCCTGATGCTGAAATGCTTTTTAGATTTCTAAAATTCACATAAACTTTTACGCTTTTATTTTTAAAGATATTTGTCCACTTGATGTTGTCTTTTATTTTGATAACAACTTGATCACCCTGTTGCTCAACAATAACTGCATCTATGATTGATGCATCGGCTTTAGCCAATAAGTTTTCTGTATTTCCCTGTGTTAAATACAGATCTATACCACTGCTTACAACAATGTTGCTGAAGTTTTTAACTGTGAAATTCTTCTGCTTTTCAGCACCTATAGCACTGTAAGTAGTTAAAAACAGCAACAATAAACCTAGCGTATCAATAAATTTTTTCATGATGTCGAAATTAAATTCGTTTATAAGACGCAGGAGAGGGCAAAACGTTGCAAAATTTTTTAATTTTTTTATAAATAGTTTGAATATCAAGCTTAAAATTGTTCTTTTTGTATTCAAACCGATTTTAAAATGGCCACATCACAGTTGCTTATTCTTAATAAGAAGCAAATTCAACAGAAAATAGACCGAATTGCTTATCAGATATTGGAAGATAATTTGAACGAAAAGGAAATCGTACTTGCAGGCATTTGGGATCGGGGATATAAACTTGCACTTAGGCTGGAGCAGGTGCTCAAGCAAATTGCACATTTTAAGGTTACTTTGCTTCGTATAGATCTGGAGCGCGACAGCAGTAAGCTTATTGCGAAAACAGATTTAGGAGAAAGCGAATGGAAAAATAAAGTGATTGTTTTAGTGGATGATGTGCTAAACAGCGGAAAAACTTTAGCATATGGTTTAGGTGTTTTTCTAAATACCCCCCATAAAAAAATTAGAACAGTTGTTTTAGTAGACCGGAGCCATAAAATTTTTCCGATTGCAACTGATTTTGTAGGGCTAGAGCTGGCTACAATATTAAAAGAGCATGTGGATGTAGTGATGGATGTAGAAGGAGAAGAAGACCGTGTTTATTTAAGTTAAACAGGTTTATGCTCATTTAGTAACCTAATTAGGCATATTAATTAAAACGGACGGTGTTAAATGCCGGTGCTAAATTTGCATTTTTCCCCATTTTTTTGCATTTTTCCAAAATGTATCTCCCCCGAAAAAATAAAATCATATACAGTTTTTTTTCCTGGTACATTCAGTTTATCATCCACAAGGATTTTGCATCTTTTAAATTTGATCATGTTATCCCTAATGAAGATCAATCTGTATTACTTTTAGCAAATCATTTTAGTTGGTGGGATGGTTTTTTGCTTTTTTATATCAATAAGAAAATTTTTAAAAAGCAGTTTCATGTTTTAGTGAATTCTGATAATTATAAACAGGTAGGATTTTTGAAATATTTAGGTGCCTTTGCCCCAGAAAGTAAAGGGAAGGATGTTTTAGAAGTTTTAAATTATGCTGGTAAATTGTTGGAAAATCCTGAAAACCTGGTATTGATATTTCCGCAGGGCAAACTATATTCAAACCATATTAAAAATGTTGTGTTTGAAAAGGGAGTGATGCAGATTATAAATTCAAGTCAAAAAAAAATGAGCATTATATTTTCTGTAAGCTTTATAGATTACTTTGCCAAAAGAAAAGCTTCGGTTTTTACTTACCTTTCAAATTGGAACATAGAAGAATATGTAAGTTTGCAGGTGCTAAAAAGTGCCTACAATAAACATTATGAAAATTCGGTTGTTAAACAAAACCACATAACCGAATGATAATTTTTGCTTACACCATACTTATATTTTTAGTTATAAGATTCTCTGTAACCGTATTTAATTTTTTATCAAATCCAAAACTACCGAGGTCTGTTAAACATTTTAATGACCAGGTTTCTGTGCTTATTCCGGTTAGAAATGAAGAAAAAACCATATTAAAATTACTTCAATCCATCAAGGAGCAAGATTACAGCAATTATGAAGTCATCATTTTAGATGATTCTTCAACTGATTCGAGCCATTCAATTATTCAAAATTTTTGTGAAAACAACATTCAGTTTAAAATTGTAAAAGGTAAACCGCTGCCTAAAGGCTGGCTGGGTAAAAACTATGCCTGTCATCAATTAAGTGAGCTGGCTAGGGGCAAATATTTATTGTTTATTGATGCCGATGAAGAAATAAAACGCGGACTTATTAACAGTTTAATTTATAGAATGGAAGCTGGCAAACTGAGTTTGTTGAGCTTATTTGCCAATCAGCATATGCTGAGCATTGGTGAGAAAATAACGGTTCCGCTTATGCATTTTATTCTTTTAAACTTATTGCCCCTACGATTGATTAAGCTGTCAAAAAATCCAGCCTTTTCAGCGGCAAGCGGTCAGTGTATGTTTTTTAATGCTTTAAATTACAATCAGAATAAGTGGCACCAGCAAGTTAAAACTAAAGTTGTAGAAGATATTGAGATCATGAAGTTGGTTAAACTGGAAAAATACAATACAGAAGCATTGCTGGCAAATGGCTTAATACACTGCAGAATGTATCAGAATTTGACAGAAAGTTTAAATGGCTTTAGTAAAAATTTACTTGCAGGTTTTGGAAATAACATCATAATACTATTACTTTATCTGCTTTTAGTAATTGTAGGGCCAGTTGTATTGATTTTAAGTTTTAATATTAATTTGCTTATCCTACCCATTACACTAATTTTTTTAAGCAGAATAATGATCTCATTTTTATCTGGACAAAATGTAGTGGTTAATATTGCCCTGCATCCGGTACAAATGTTATTGTTTTTAATTATTTCAATCATCTCTATAAAAAAATATTTATTTAAAACAGGCACATGGAAGGGCAGGGAAATCAAACTGATTTAAGGATAAAAAAAAGTGCAGTTGCTATAATCATCATTTTTCATTTGGTTGGTTTAATTGGGTTTTTAATTCCAGTTACTATACCCTATTTTTTAAAATTGGTGCCGTTCCACTTACTGCTGATGTTTGCTGTAATTGTATTGTCTTACAATGCAGATATTAAAAGGTTTGCATTGTTTGTATCTGGTGTTTTTATTTGTGGCTTTTTGGTTGAAGTATTGGGTGTACATACAGGAAAGATTTTTGGCAGTTATTATTATGGAAACACGTTGGGGCTCAAACTTGCAGCGGTTCCATTGCTTATGGGCATTAACTGGGTAATTCTTATTTTTAGTGTGGGCCAAATGATGAAAAGCTTAAAAGTAAGAAATACAATAGCGGCTTCTTTTTTAGGTGGAGGATGCCTAATCATGCTCGATTTCTTCTTAGAGCCTGTAGCCATGAAATTTAACTATTGGCAATGGGATTGGCATATTATTCCCATTCAAAATTCTGTAGCATGGTTTATTGTTTCTGTTATTCTGCTCAAGTTCTATTATGCGCTTGATTTAAAACAACAGAAATTTGTTGGTCCAACAATGTTTATTTCACAGTTAATATTTTTTGCTGTCTTATATATGACTACATAAAGGGATTTTTTGATTAATTTTGTTGTATAATGGATTTAAATGTTACGATAGATAAATCATCGGGCTTCTGTTTCGGTGTGGTTTATGCCATAGAAATGGCCGAAGACATTTTAGACAGCGAGGGCTATTTATATTGCCTTGGCGATATTGTGCACAATGATGAAGAGGTAGAGCGTTTAACCAAACGTGGCCTCAGGATCATTGACCACGAATTTTTAAAAACTTTAAAAAATGAAAAGGTTTTAATTCGTGCACATGGAGAAGCTCCATCAACCTATGAATTGGCACTCAATAATAACTTAATTTTAATTGATGCCTCTTGTCCGGTTGTGCTTAAACTGCAAAACCGTATTAAAAATTCACATGATGACGATGAGCAGATTCTAATTTTTGGAAAACATGGGCATGCAGAAGTTATCGGTTTACAGGGGCAAACAGATGGAAAGGCGATTGTTTTTCAAGATTTGTCTGAACTAGACGATGTAGAGCTGCCTTCTAAATTTACATTGTACAGTCAAACGACTAAAAGCACAGATAAGTTTTACCATATTAAAGACCAGTTGATGAGTAGGGGATATGAGGTAAAAGCAAATGATACCATTTGCAGGCAGGTATCTAATCGTTATGAAGAACTTGAAGAATTTGTAAGCCACTACGATCAGGTGATCTTTGTTTCAGGGAAAAAATCGTCAAATGGTAAAGTACTTTATGATGTTTGTAAAAAATATAACGAGCATTCATACTTCATTTCTAATGTAGAGGAATTAGATAAAAGCTGGTTCTCTGAAAATGACAGAGTAGGCATTTGCGGAGCAACTTCAACACCCATGTGGCTGATGGAAAAGGTAAAAGCCAAAATAGAAGAATTTTGATCTCTTTCTTTTGTTTAGCCTGCTTTTAAACTTATTGAAGTTATATTCAAATTACAATTGAAGGCAACAGATACACATATCGGACTACTGGTTGCATTGACCGTAATTGGTGTCTGGACTGGACTCCTCTATTTTTTGCTTACCTGGCATTTTGCCTGGAATAATCCATTAACCTATTTATTGGTTTTTGTTCAAATGCACCTGTTCACGGGTTTGTTCATTACAGCTCATGATGCTATGCACGGTACAGTTACACCGAATAAAAAATTGAACAGGCTGATCGGCTATTTATGCGCTTTTCTATATGCTGGATTTTTTTATGCTAATTTATTTATAAAACACCATCAGCATCACAAGCATGTTCACACAGAAAAAGATCCTGATTATGCACCGCATGGGTTTTGGAGATGGTATTTTAGTTTTATGCTTAATTATTTAACAATAGCCCAGCTTATTGTGATGGCCGTTGTTTATAACATTCTAAAAATATGGGTTGATCAGCAAAATTTATTGCTTTTTTGGGTTACCCCATCTTTGCTTAGTACATTTCAGCTTTTTTATTTTGGTACTTATCTGCCCCATAAAGGAGTGCACGAAAATGAACATCACGCGTCAACCCAAAAGAAAAATCATTTTCTTGCATTTATAAGCTGTTATTTTTTTGGTTACCATTTAGAACATCATCAAAAGCCTAATATGCCTTGGTGGCAATTGTATAAAAGCAAAGGATCAGTTTAGAACGGTTCTATTTATTTGCTTTTTACGTTAAGTTGATGGTCACCATTTGTTACTTAGCCGTAAAAGGCGATATTTGCAACTTAAAGCATTCTGATTATAATGAGTAAAAAGGGGATTTTATTGGTTAATTTAGGTACACCCGACAGTCCGGCTGTAGCTGATGTAAAAAAATATTTAGATCAGTTTTTAATGGATGAAAGGGTAATTGATATCCCCGCATTAAACAGAACTCTATTGGTTAAAGGGATTATAGTACCATTTAGAAGCCCTAAAACTGCAAAATTGTATAAAGAAATTTGGAGTGAAAATGGGTCTCCGCTTTTATATTATAGTAAGCTGCAGGCAAGTATGTTGCAGAGCCGTTTGGGTGATGATTACCATGTAGAATTGGCCATGCGCTACCAAAGCCCGTCAATTAACAGTGCTCTGGAAAATTTAAAAGCTGGTTTAGTAGAAAGTATCCAGGTAATTCCATTATTCCCTCAGTATGCTTCAGCCAGTACAGGGTCTGTTATGCAACTGGTTATGGAACTAGTAAGCAAATGGCCTACAATTCCACCGGTTTCTTTTATTAACTCCTTTCATGATAATGAGTTGATGATTAAAGTTTTTGCCGAAAATGCAAGGAAACATAACGTTGAAAGCTATGACCATGTTTTATTCAGTTTTCATGGATTGCCGGAGAGACAATTATTAAAATGTGACCATACCAGAAACTATTGCCTAAAAAATGCTGATTGTTGCCAGACTTTAAATGACACCAATAAGTTTTGTTATTCAGCACAGGGCCATGACACGGCAAGGCTGATTGCTCAAGAATTAAACCTGCCAAGAGATCAATACACCGTTTGTTTTCAATCCCGTTTGGGAAAAGAGCCTTGGGTACAACCCTATACAACTGATGTTTTAAAGAAATTAGCAGCCGAAGGGAAAAAACGTTTGTTGGTTTTTAGTCCGGCGTTTGTGGCTGATTGTTTAGAAACCCTTTATGAAATAACCGTAGAGTACCATGAAGAATTTAGGGCTTTAGGTGGCGAACAGGTTCAGCTGGTTGAAAGCTTAAATGATAGCCCGGTATTTATTGAGGCTTTGGCTGGAATGGTAGGAGCATAGAATAAAAGTCTTTTGAGGTTTTTAATGGTGCGCTGTAATGAAATTTAAAATTATTGATGTAGCACCTTTTTGATCATTTACGTATTTTTGTGCTATTGTCGGTGCTTTGTCATTTGATTTAAAATGTTCAAATGCATTGATAAGCTCAGGTACAGACGCTATGCTTTTAGCCGTACCGAGATTGATCAAATCTTTTGCCTCCTGAAATTTATTGTATTTAGGCCCGAAAATAACAGGTAGGCCAAAAGCAACAGCCTCTAAGGTGTTGTGGATTCCTGCGCCAAAACCACCACCAACATAAGCTACTTTACCATATTGATAAAGAGAAGATAACATGCCAATATTGTCAACAATTAAAATTGAAGGCTGCAGGTTGAAAGCTGTAGACTGAAGGTTTGAATACTTGATGGCGTTTGGGAACAGACTTTCTATTTCTTGAATATGTGATGAACCAATTTCATGTGGCGCAATGATGAATTTCCAGTTTGGATATTTTTTGGGTAACCTAGCTAAAAGCTGTTCATCTTCAGGCCAGGTGCTGCCAGCAATAAATGTAGGCGAGTCACCAACAAATTTTTCGATTTCCACTAAATGTTTTGGTGACTGGGCATTTTCATAAACACGGTCGAAACGGGTATCGCCACTTATGGTTACATTATTTAATCCGATGGATTTTAATAGGGCTTCACTTTCTTTATTTTGTACAAAAAAATGGCTTACACAGGATAAAATCTGTTTATAAAACCCACCATACCATCTAAAGAAAGCCTGTTTTTTTCTGAAAATTCCTGAAATTACATAAAGCGGGATGCCCCGGTCTTTTAATGCGCTGAAGTAAAAATGCCAAAACTCATATTTGGTAAAAATTACCATCTCAGGATTAATACTGTTTATAAATTTCGAAGCATTTTTTTGAGTGTCAATAGGTAAGTAGAAAACCTCTGCTAAGGCATAATTTTTTCTGATCTCATATCCAGATGGAGAAAAGAACGTAACGACAATTTTTTTATTGGGATAGCTGGCTTTAAGTTTTTCCAGCACTGGCCGTCCCTGTTCAAATTCACCAAGGGATGCAAAATGAAACCAAATATGCTTTTCGGCCGGATTAATTTTTTTTGCAATTTCTTCAAAAATATTTTTTCTGCCTTGTATGAACAGCCTGGCTTTTTCATTGAAAAATGAAAATAACCAGATAATAAGGCCGTAAAGTCTAATTCCTATAGTGTAAAGCAAAAGCATTGCGTGTAAATTCTTATCTTAGTTGCCAATATAAAACGAATATATTTAAAAAGCTTAAAATAGATGAAGATAGCCGTAATTGGTACCGGATATGTAGGTTTAGTAACCGGAACTTGTTTAGCCGAAACGGGCAATGATGTAATTTGCGTTGATATAAACGAAGCCAAAGTAAAGCAAATGCAACAGGGTGAAGTACCGATTTACGAACCTGGTTTGGATTTACTTTTTCACCGTAATATAGAGCAGGGGAGATTGGTTTTTACAACAGATCTGGCGGAGGCTGTAAGGGAAGCACAGATTATATTTATGGCATTGCCAACTCCTCCTGGGGGTGATGGAGCCGCAGACTTATCTTATATTTTAGGGGCTGCAAAAGATATCTCCAAACTGATTACCGATTACAAGATCATTGTAAACAAATCTACGGTTCCGGTGGGTACTGCAGATCGGGTTAAAGCTGTTTTCACAGCAAATACATCAGTTGAAGTTGATGTTGTTTCCAATCCGGAGTTTTTGAGGGAAGGCGTAGCTGTTGATGATTTTATGAAACCAGACCGTGTTGTACTCGGAACAAGAAGTGAAAAGGCTCAAAAAATAATGGCTGATCTCTATGCTCCATACGTACGTCAGGGCAATCCGATTTTATTCATGGACGAACGTTCTTCTGAATTGACAAAATATGCTGCAAATTCATTTTTGGCCACTAAAATTACGTTCATGAATGAAATTGCAAACCTTTGCGAGTTGGTTGGAGCAGATGTAGATGCTGTGCGTAAAGGTATTGGTTCTGATGACCGTATAGGTAAAAGATTTCTTTTTCCAGGAGTTGGGTATGGTGGATCCTGTTTTCCTAAAGATGTACAGGCATTAGTTAAATCATCCGATGATTATCAATATGATTTTCAGGTATTAAAATCGGTAATGGCCGTAAATGAAAGGCAAAAGACTATCTTAGTTGATAAAGTTTTAAAATATTATAAAAATGAGTTAAAAGGCAAGCACTTTGCACTTTGGGGATTAGCTTTTAAACCTGAAACAGATGATATACGCGAAGCCCCGTCTTTATACATTATTGAAGCGCTGCTGAAGCATGGTGCAACCGTAACAGTATTTGATCCAGAAGCGATGAATAATGTTAAAAATATTATGGGTGATCAAATTCAGTATGCAAAAAATCAATATGAAGCTTTAGCGCATGCAGATGCTTTGCTGATTGTAACGGAATGGTCGGTTTTTCGTAATCCTGATTTTGAAAAAATAGAAAGTGTTATTAAAAATAAAGTAATATTTGATGGGCGTAATCTTTACGATTTACAAAAAATGATCGATTTAGGTTATTATTATAATAGTATTGGCAGAAAATTGATCGATTAAGATGAAGCGAAAGAGCGTATTAATAACGGGGGCTGCGGGATTTTTAGGATCGCACCTTTGCGACCGGTTTATAAAGGAAGGATACCATGTTATTGGTATGGACAACCTGATCACTGGTGATTTGAGCAATATTGAGCATCTGTTCAAATTAGAAAATTTTGAATTTTATAATCATGATGTTTCTAAGTTTGTGCATGTTCCTGGTGAACTTCATTATATCCTGCACTTTGCATCACCAGCAAGTCCAATTGATTACCTGAAGATTCCCATTCAAACCCTAAAAGTGGGATCGTTGGGTACACATAATTTATTGGGTTTAGCCCGAGCAAAAGGAGCAAGAATGCTTATTGCATCAACCTCTGAGGTTTATGGCGATCCCAATATTAATCCCCAACCAGAGGAATACTGGGGTAATGTGAATCCTGTTGGGCCTAGGGGGGTATATGATGAGGCCAAGCGCTTCCAGGAAGCAATTACCATGGCATATCATACTTTTCATGGAGTAGAAACAAGAATTGTACGTATATTTAATACTTATGGACCAAGAATGCGTTTAAATGATGGACGTGTTTTACCCGCTTTTATTGGCCAGGCTTTACGTGGAGAAGATTTAACCGTTTTTGGCGATGGTACGCAAACCCGTTCTTTTTGCTATGTAGATGATTTAATTGATGGTATTTATAAATTGCTGATGTCAGATTATGCAATGCCAGTAAATATTGGTAATCCTGATGAAATTACCATTAAACAGTTTTGCGAAGAAATTATTAAACTGACGGGTACAGCACAAAAAATTGTTTACAAAGAACTGCCGCAGGATGATCCGAAACAGCGCAGACCGGATATTACAAAGGCCAAAGCACTATTGGATTGGACACCTAAGGTAGATAGAGCAACAGGTTTAAAAATAACATACGAATACTTTAGGGCATTGCCTGCAGAAGCCTTAGCAAAGATAGAACACAAAGATTTCCATAAGTTTAATAAATAATAATGTCAAAAATATTAGTTACTGGCGGTACAGGTTATATTGGTTCTCACACTGTTGTTGAGTTGCATAATGCAGGTTATAAGGTTGTAATTGTAGATGACTTATCTAATTCAAGCATTAAAATACTCGATCAGATAGAAGCAATTATTGGGATAAAACCAGAATTTTATCAATTTGATTTATGTGATGCACAAAAAGTAAATGAATTTGCTTTGTCGCATACAGATATAACGGGCATCATTCATTTCGCTGCCTTTAAAGCGGTAGGTGAATCGGTAGAACAGCCGTTAAAATACTATCGCAATAATTTTTTTAGTTTAATTAATCTGCTCACTTCTTATAATAAGAAAATAAACTTTGTTTTTTCATCGTCATGTACCGTATATGGGCAACCAGATTATTTACCTGTAACTGAAGAAGCTCAAGTTAAAAAAGCAGAATCTCCTTATGGCAATACCAAGCAAATAGCAGAAGAAATCCTGTCAGAAACAGCTTCGGTTACGGCAGATTTAAATGTTATTGCCTTGCGCTATTTTAATCCGGTAGGTGCACATAAAACAGCGTTAATAGGTGAACTCCCAAACGGCATACCCGCAAATTTGGTTCCTTTTATTACGCAGTCTGCAATTGGTAAAAGAGGCCCAATTACGGTTTATGGAGATGATTATAATACGCCAGATGGCTCTGCTATACGTGATTATATTCATGTGGTAGACCTGGCAAAGGCACATGTTGCGGCGATAAAAAGAATGGAAGCAGGCCATGCAAATACAAATTATGAAATATTTAATATTGGCACGGGTAAAGGATCTTCTGTACTTGAAATCATTAAAGCGTTTGAAGCGTCAACAGGAGAGAAATTAAGTTATCAAATCGGGAAAAGAAGGACTGGTGATATTGAACAGATTTATGGAGATGTAACAAAATCAAATACATTATTAAATTGGAAGGCCGAACTGGGTTTAAATGAGATGATGCATTCGGCATGGGAATGGGAAAAATATATAAAAGACAATCCTTTCTAACATGAAATTAGCAGAGCACAAAGACTTAAAAGTTGCAATAACAGATTTGCCCATCAAAGAAAAGGACAAATTGCTGTTAAGGTTAATAGCCAAGGATAAAGTGCTTACAGAGCATCTTCATTATAAAATATTAGAAGATATTGCTGATTTAGATGAACGGAAGAAAAAAATCAAAGCAAACGTTTTATCTATTCTTCCTGAATTAAAAGACCTAAATGCAAGAGAAGCACTGGTTAAGGTGCGGAAAATGATTACAGAGGTGAATCATTTTTATAAAGTTACCAAAGATGTTTATGGAGAGTTGGAGTTAAAGATTTTTATTTTAACCCAAATTCCTACTAAATATAAAAAAGGGCTGTTTGGTTACCGTGATTTTGGGTTAATGTTTTCCATTTTTTACATTAAAACGGCTACAGCGGTATTTAATAAGTTTAAAAAACTTCATGAAGATCTACAGTTCGATCTGACAGCAGAATTTAATGAGCTGCTGCTAAAAATACATAGCTCAAGTTTAACTGAACTCGCCGAAACTTCTAGTTTGCCAAGGAAAATTTATTAACATAAAGGTTATGCAAATAAATCAGGATCTGGCACTAAAAAGAGCAATTCTTAGTTTATCTAAAGAAGAAAAAGACCAGCTGCTTTTAAATTTATTAAGTAAAGACCAATTGTTGCTTACTCAGCTGGGAAATGAACTGTTGGAGAATGAAGCTGATTTATGTCAAAAAGTAAACCAAATCAAAGAAGCCATCCGGGAGATGAATAGCCATGTTAAGCAATGCTTAGCTTATGATCACTTTTACACGCCCAGTCGTTTTATGATGGATATTAGAGCATTAAGTGGCTTGATTAATGAGCATGCACTGCTAACTAAACATAAGGTAAGTGAAGTTGATTTAAGGCTTTTTTTATTGGAAAGTGTTATTGCCGGAGAAACTAAAGTGTTTTTTGTGTGCCGGACAAAAAATAATGAAAAATTGCTAAGGTATTTTGTTGGGCGCATTAAAAGCTTGCTTGGCATATATTTTAAGTTAAATAAAGATGCTCAACTGGAGTTTGCCAAACGCTTAGATGTAATTTTAAAATTTGCTTATCAATCAGCAGTACGATCGGATATGACAAACTTTAATCTGCCAAAGCATATTTAATATTTTATCATGTTTGATCTATTCAAAAAGAAACAGGTAAGTCCCGGATTTAATTATTCTGGTATTGTTACGGATATGCATTCACATATTATTCCAGGTATTGATGATGGAGCACAGCACCTTAATGATGCGCTTTTAATGGCGAAAAAATTTGTGGATTTAGGCTATCAAAAGGTCATTGCCACTCCCCATATTATGGCCGATTATTACCGTAATACACCAGATACAATTAATAAAGGGCTCGACATCTTAAGAAAGGGATTAACGGAAAATAAAATTAATCTGGAGGTAACAGCTGCGGCTGAATATTATTTGGATGAAACTTTAGAAAAGAAAATAAGTCAAAAAAACATTCTAACTTTTGGTGATCAGTACCTGCTTTTTGAACTTTCGTATATCAATGCCCCACAAAATCTTTTCGATTTTATTAAACAGATGCAGGATGCCGGTTATAAGCCTGTACTGGCCCACCCAGAACGTTATCCTTATTTCTACTCTTCGCTAGAGTATTATCAACAAATAAAAGAAAGTGGTTGCTTGCTGCAGCTTAACTCAATTTCCCTAAGTGGGTATTATGGAAAAGGTGCTAAAAGTATAGCTGAGAAAATGGTCACCAGTTATTTGGTTGATTTTATAGGCAGTGATATGCACCATTTAAAGCATGCCTATGCACTTGAAGAGAGTTTGAATATGCCAAGTATGAAAATGCTTTTAACTGAACATAAACTGTACAATACGTTATTGTAATTGCTCATCTACTCATATCTTAAAGCTTCTACAGGGTCGAGTTTTGATGCTTTTTTAGCAGGATAATAACCTGATATGATGCCAACTGCTACGCAGAGTGCAAACCCACCCGCTATAAATAACCACGGAATTATAAATGAGCCATGCATGGCAAGTGAGATGAGGTTGCCTATCAAGATACCTAAAAAAATACCTAAAGTACCTCCGATTAAACAGATTACCACAGCTTCAATTAAAAATTGACGGCGTATTACAACTGGATTCGCTCCAATAGCTTTTCTAATCCCGATTTCACGCGTACGCTCAGTTACAGAAACCAGCATAATATTCATTAAACCAATAGAAGCCCCGATTAAGGTAATAATGCCAATTGCTATGCCTCCCAAAACAATATAGCTCATTTGTTCAAATAGCGTTTGGGCAATGGCATCGCTCTTGGTAATCTCAAAATTATTGGATTCGTTTATCTTAACTTTTCGGATATTTCTGAATAAGGCAGTGGCTTCACCAATTACGTTCTCCATCATATCATTATTGGGAACGATAACCGTGATTGTATAAGATGGGTTCGCATTGGTGTTAATTTGTTTTGCTTTTAAAAGTGGAACATAAACTGCTCTATCCCCACTAAAGCCCATGCTGGACCCTTTTGTTGCAAGTACTCCAATAATTTTGAAACGATTGTTGCCGACATTAATTAATTTCTCTAAAGGATCTGAGTTTTTAAATAATTTACTTACAACTTCACTGCCTACAATACAAACATTGTTGCCTAGCTGTAATTCTGAATTGCTGAACTCTCTTCCTTGTGCCAGGCTCAGGCCCTGTGAAGCCAGTCCATTTTCATCAATTCCTTGAACATTGATGTTTGGATTGGTTTTTTCACTGCCATATTTAACGGTAGAGGCACCACTGGCCACTACACTTACTGCCACTGTTGCGGGGGCTTGTAGGCTGTCTCTAAATTTAATCGCATCTTCATACCTAATCGCTTTAAAAGCTTTTGGTCTTTTGCCCTGACCACCTATTCTAATGCCTGTACCACGGTTGCGTATATTAAAAGAATTGGCACCCATGCTGCTGAAAGATTCCGTCATGCGCTTTTTAACAGCATCAAGCGTAGTTAATATACCAACTAGGGCACTTAATCCAATTGCAATAATTAATGCTGTTAACAATGTACGCAAGCGGTTGCTTTTGATAGATTGCAGTGCCAGTCTAATATTTTCCCTGTAATTCATGGTATTGGTATAGCTTTTTAGGTATAGGTATACTACAATACCCTGCCTTGTGGCTTTTGTAAAAATAAAAAAAGTCCTGATGTTTAGACATCAGGACCATACCTTATGTTACAATTAAAAATTTTTATGCAGAAAAACTCGTTCCGCAACCACATGTACTTGTGGCGTTGGGGTTAACAAAAGTGAAACCACGAGAATTTAAACCATCTTGCCAATCAATCATCATGCCCATTAAATACATTTGATGGGCTTTGTTCATGAAAACTTTAATGCCGTCAATAAAGTATTCCTGATCCCCGTCTTTACGTTGGTCAAATCCTAAAACATAGTTCATACCAGCGCACCCACCCCCTTCAACGCCAACACGTAGTCCGTAATCATCACCAATTTCCTGTTGATCTTTTAATTTATATAACTCTTTAGCTGCGTTTTCCGAAAAACTTACCGGTGCAAATGATGTGTCAACTGTTGTGCTCATGTTATTTAAATTTAAACTCTTACAAATATAAATAATAATGCACATTTTTGCTTTTATCACACTGTTAATATTACCGTAATTAAACAATATACATGAATTTACAATCTATTATAATCAATACTGCCATCTTATTTGTAGGTCTATTTACCGCACTTCTTGCCGTTTACTATGTTATAAAACAGGATATTCAAGCTTTTTTAAGCTTAAAAAAATTAGAATTGAATAGAGACAGCAGTAAGCATCTTTTGCCATTACGTATACAAGCCCATGAACGGTTAATTATTTTTATAGACCGTATTAATCCGCCAAACCTATTGGTGCGCCTTCATCAACAGGGAATAAGTATTGAGGTTTTGCAGGCTGGAATACTAAATGAGATCCGGTCTGAATATCAGCATAACATTACCCAGCAATTATATGTAAGTAGTGCAAATTGGCAAATCATCAGAAAACTGAAAGATGATACTATTGCTATGGTTAATCATGCGGTTCAGGGGTTGCCTTCAGGTGCTAACGGAATTGAACTGAGTAAGGTTATTTTGCAGCACATGTCAACAATAGAAGAAAATCCTTATGATTTAACTATAGAAATGATTAAAAGAGACATTAGCCTAATGTTTTAATAACTGAATAGAATGGTTTACTTAATTCTCTTGAAAAATATTTAATTTAGTTACAGTTCATACATGAGTAAAAAAATATACAATACAACATCAGGCATTGAAATAAAGGAGGTTTATACCGATGCGAAGCCAATGCTTGAAATGCCCGGTGAATTTCCTTTTACAAGGGGCATACAAAAGGATATGTACCGTGGGCGTTTATGGACAATGCGGCAGTATGCCGGTTTTTCTACTGCCGAAGAATCCAATAAGCGGTATCATTATTTGCTGGCACAAGGTACAACAGGCCTTTCTGTTGCTTTTGATCTCCCTACGCAAATTGGTTATGATTCTGATCACGATATGGCAGATGGTGAAGTTGGAAAAGTTGGCGTGGCTATTGATTCTTTAAAGGATATAGAAATCCTTTTTGATGGCATTAAGCTGAAAGACATTACAACTTCCATGACCATTAATGCCACAGCATCAATTCTTTTGGCTATGTATATCGCCTTGGCGAAGAAACAGGGAGCAGACTTAAAACAGATTTCGGGGACCATACAAAATGATATCTTAAAAGAATATGCTGCCCGGGGTACCTATATTTACCCGCCAAAGGCTTCTATGCGCATCATTACTGATATTTTTGAGTATTGCAGCAAAGAAGTACCCAAATGGAATACAATTTCTATTTCAGGTTACCATATTCGCGAGGCGGGCTCAACCGCTGTGCAGGAATTGGCATTTACTTTAGCAAATGGAAAAACATATTTAAAAGCAGCGCTGGATAAGGGATTGGATATCAATATTTTTGCGAAGCGCTTGTCTTTCTTCTTTAACTGTCACAACAATTTTTTTGAAGAAATAGCAAAATTTAGGGCCGCAAGAAGAATGTGGGCTAAAATTACAAAGGAGCTAGGGGCTACTGATGAGAAAGCCCAGATGCTCAGGTTTCATACACAAACAGGGGGCTCCACTTTAACTGCCCAGCAGCCCTTAAACAACGTGATAAGGGTTACCAATCAGGCCATGGCATCAGTTTTAGGTGGTACGCAGTCTCTTCATACCAATGGATACGACGAAGCGCTTTCGTTGCCGACAGAGGCTGCCGCTAAAATTGCTTTGCGCACCCAGCAAATAATTGCTTTTGAAAGTGGGGTTACAGATACGGTAGATCCCCTGGCAGGCTCTTTTTTTGTAGAGCAGTTAACAGATGAGGTAGAGGCTGCTGCCTGGCTTTATATAGATAAGATAGATGCTATGGGAGGATCTGTTCATGCAATTGAAAGTGATTATATGCAGCAGGAAATCGCTGCGTCTGCTTATCAATATCAGGTAGAGATTGAAGACGGGAGCCGGGTATCCGTTGGCGTTAATAAATTTACGCAGGAAGAAGAGGGACTGACAGAGGTTTTTAATATAGATGATTCAATCCGTAAACTGCAATCTGAAAAGTTGTTAATCTTAAAGCAAAAACGCGATAATGAATCGGTTGCTATTGCATTAGAGCAACTACATGCAGCTGCAATTGGACATACGAACTTAATGCCCGTAATTATACACGCTGTAGAACAGTACGCTACCCTAGGTGAAATCGCAGATGTTTTGCGAAATGCATTTGGTGAATACTAATTATATGTGAATAAATAGTTATCCACATTAAAAATTCAGGTTGAATAGGGTAGTTTGTTGCTTATGAATACGTTACGAAATAATTAAAATTTTTGTTTCAAATGTTGATAATTTTCCCAATATTCGAAGTCCCGAAACGGCATATCCCGTAAATCCGAATCGGCACTGGAAACCAATAAATTACAATAATCACAATGGAAAAAACTTGTACCGAAGTATGGAAGAACTGTCTTCAAATTATTAAGGATAACATTCCGAACCAAAGTTTCAAAACCTGGTTTGAGCCAATAACAGCCCTTAAATTAGAAGGTAATGTTTTAACCATTCAAGTACCAAGTTTGTTCTTTTACGAATGGCTTGAAGAGCACTATGTAGGCCTGCTCCGCAAAACGGTAAAAAAACAGCTCGGAGAAGATGGTCGCTTGGAATATAATATCGTTGTAGACAAATCATCTAACAGCGGTAGCCCATATACGACCAATATGCCCTCTAACGGAAATGGGGCCGAGGCTAAAATTCAGTCAATGCCAATTCCGGTATCTATAAATAAGGATATTAAAAATCCTTTTATTATTCCGGGATTAAAAAAACTTAATGTAGATCCACAGTTAAACTCTAATTATACTTTTGATAATTATATTGAAGGCGATTGCAATAGACTAGCCCGTTCTGCTGGCTATGCAGTAGCCGCAAAACCCGGAGGAACTTCTTTTAACCCCCTTATGATTTATGGGGGCGTTGGGCTAGGCAAAACACATTTGGCACAGGCCATAGGTAATGAAATTAAGCGCAGCATGCCTGACAAGCTTGTGATTTATGTGAGCTGTGAGAAATTTTGCCAGCAGTTTGTAGATTCATTAAAAAACAATACCATTAACGATTTCGTTAATTTTTATCAGGCAATGGATGTTATCATTATGGATGATGTACATAATTTTGCGGGTAAAGAAAAAACACAGGATATCTTCTTCCATATTTTTAATCATCTACACCAATCAGGTAAGCAGGTCATATTAACTTCAGATAAAGCACCTAAAGATTTAGCTGGTTTGGAAGAACGTTTATTGAGCCGTTTTAAATGGGGCTTATCTGCCGACTTGCAAATTCCGGATTTAGAAACGCGTATAGCTATTTTAAGGAAGAAAATGTATGCCGATGGAATTGAGCTACCTGGAGAGGTTGTTGAATATGTAGCACACAACATTGATAACAATGTTCGGGAGCTAGAAGGTGCAATGGTTTCTTTGTTGGCACAGGCCACTTTAAATAAGAAAGAAATAGATTTAAATCTGGCCAAACTGATGCTGAAAAATTTCATCAAAAATACTTCAAAAGAGATTTCGATGGAATATATCCAAAAATTAGTTTGTGAGTATTTTGAAGTACCGGTTGACATGGTGAAATCACAGACCCGAAAACGTGAAATTGTGCAGGCCCGTCAAATTTCTATGTACCTTTCTAAAAGCCATACCAAATCATCTTTGAAAACAATTGGTGCATTTTTTGGAGGCCGAGATCACAGTACGGTAATTTATGCCTGCCAAACGGTTGAAGATTTAATCGATACAGATAAAAAATTTAAGGCCTATGTACATGATATACAAAAGAAATTAAAAATGAGCTAAGCGGTTCTTGAAAATATTTAGCATAAAAAGCATTGAATACGTTCAATGCTTTTTTATTGGCTTATGTTTTGGTTTTAATGAGGATATTACCTAAAATTATACAGATAGCTCTATAAAACCGTAATATAAAGCGGCCACATGTAAAGCCTGCCCAATCTTATTTTCTTTTAATAGCTGCTTTACTTCTTCAACCGTATATTCTTCTACATTTAAAATTTCATGTTCATCCAAATGCTGGTTATACGTTTTTATCCCCCCAGTTAATAAGTAGGTGAATGTTTTATTGGTCGCCGTTGCCGGATTTGGATAAAGCGTAGCAACCAGTTTGCAGGTTTCAAATGTATAGCCTGTTTCTTCCTGCAATTCTCGTTTAATTGCAAATTCAGGCGTCTCATTGCCATCAATTACACCTCCGGGTATTTCTAATGAAATGATATCTGCGGCATGGCGGTACTGTCTAACTAAAATAATTTTGCCTTCTACCGTTAGGGCAATCGCGTTTACCCAGTTTGGATACTCTAATACGTAATAATCATTTTTAATTTCACCGGTGGGGAGTTTTAGTTCATCCACTCTTAGGGTTGCCCATTTTTCTTTTACTAAATATTTAGAGGCAAGCTTCTGCCATTTTAAAATCTCCATATTCGTTATAGATATTGCTGTATATTTTTTTGGCGGTGTAGATTCACCAAGTGTACGATTTTAAATTTCTCTGATAGCTCATGATATATAAGATTTAATTTAGGGGCAATAATTTTATTTCTGTCATTGCTAATACCTAGTTCATAATATAAAAATTCGCTGAGTGAGTCTAGCTTTTCGGGGCTAAGCCCCGCAGTGTTTAGCCAAGATTCAAATGCACTTAAATCTTTTGTGTGATATAAATCTATTGATAAGCCAAATGCACTAAGCATTGTTTCATCGAAAATTTTTTTGGCTTCCTCTACTTTACCTTCTAGCTTGAGACCCATAATTCGCGCCAGTACCTGTGCAAGTTTTTGTATTTCTGCAGTGATTAAGTCTTTTCTGTACATCAAATGAATTTCTAAATTGGAAGAATAATATATGGTCTGGTTAATGTATTACAGTCGTTACCAACTTCCGCTGCTACCACCGCCACCAAAGCTTCCACCGCCAAATCCACCAAATCCACCCCCACCAGATGAGCCACCTCCAAATCCTCCTCCAAAACCACTTCCATTTCCTCTGTTATTCCCTCCGCCTCCGAAAAGTAGTGCCCAAAATAAGGCATTTGAAGCCCCACGTCCACCAATTACCTGGCTTCCGCCACCGCCGCCTTTTTTAAGAAGTATGATAATTACAACAATAATTATGATTACAATAATTAAGCTTGATCCTGAGTTGTTTTTTGTAATGCTTTTTGCATCTGCCTTATATTCGCCTTTGGTATATTTTATAATGGAAGTCGTACCCGCATCTAATCCCGCATAATAATTGCCTGTTTTAAAAAATGGTTTTATGTCATTCTCAATGATGCGCTTGGCATAAACATCAGGTAAGGCACCCTCAAGTCCATAGCCAGTTTGAATAGAAATTTTTCGGTCTCCTACAGCCACTACTATCATAATTCCATTATTTTTGGCTCCCTGACCAACACCCCATTTACGTCCCAGTTCTAAGGCGTATTCATTGATGTCATAATCGCCAACTGATTTTAATGTTGCAATGGCAATTTGAGTAGAAGAGGAATCGTTAAAAGCGACTAATTTTTGCTCCAGTGCCTGCTTTTGAGCAGTGGAAAGGACACCTGCATAATCATTAACCAGCGTACTTGGCTTTTCAGGGAAATCTTGAGCAAAAGCAACTGTAAACAGGATGCTAAATAGTGTAAAAAGAAATATTTTTTTGATCATGATTATTTTTCCTGATTATCCATAAATACAATTTCATTAGGCAGTTCATTAATATCACCAGTTTCATAAGGGAAAAACAAGGCCAGTTTTTCGCCGGCTAAGGCTACGCCAGCAATAATTCCATCAGCTAAATTGCCCGTTTCAAAATGTGCATTCATTGCGATTTTTGTAGTTTCCCAGAAATTTTCAGGTACTACTTTATTAATTCCTATATCCCCCAAAATGGCGAATTTATGATCGGCATGGGCTAAATAAATTAAAACACCATTTCGTTTTGATGTTTTATCCATGCCCAGTTTGGCAAAATATTCTATGGCTTTTGAATAGGCATCGCCTTCACATCGCTTGTCAATAGCAATTCTAATTTCACCTGATGTGGCTTTTTCTGCTTCAGCAATGGCATTTGCAATTCTATCTTGGTCTAAATCTGAAAATAACGGCATATAATTGATTAATTTAAAAAGGGCAATGTTGTTTAATAATAAACATACATTACCCCTAAATGTTGTACAAACAAAATTAGAATTCTACTTTTGGAGCAGTTTTAGCATTTGCATCAGCTTCAAAATAGCCTTTTTGTTTAAAACCAAACATGCCTGCTGTAAGGTTGGTTGGGAAAGACCTGATTTTGCTGTTATATACTTGTACCGCTTCATTGAAATCTTTTCGGGCAACAGTAATTCTATTTTCGGTACCTTCAAGTTGAGCAGATAAATCGCTAAATTGCTGGGTAGCCTTTAATTCAGGATAGTTTTCGGTAATAGAAAGTAATTTTCCTAAAGCCTGACTTAACTGGCCTTGGGCTGCTTGGTATTTTTGAATATTTTCTGGTGTAAGTTCATCGGCTTTTACAGTCATCTGAGTAGCTTTAGCACGGGCTTCAACCACAGCTGTTAATGTACCCTGCTCAAATTTAGCGGCACCTTTAACGGTGTTTACTAAATTTGGAATTAAATCAGCACGGCGTTGATATTGAGTTTCTACAGCACCCCATTTAGATTTAACATTTTCATCGTACTTAACCATGTCATTGTAGCCACATGAACTTAAAGTGCTAACTGCAATTACAGCAGCTAAAATTCCAAATACTAATTTTTTCATTTTTATGATTTTGTTTTTAGGTAATCAAAATTGAATAAAGGTCAATTTACAAATTAGATCACAAATTCCATACCTTTGTTACAGTTCGGGATAAATACCTGACAGATTGTATGCAAAAAGACATCGAAATTACCCTGCTCCCACATCAGGTAGAGCAAACAGAAATAATTAAGCAAAAACTAACAGAAAGCTTAAATGTTAATCAAGAGCGCATTAAAGGCTATGATATTTTAAAAAGATCAATTGATGCCCGATCTAAAAAAGTGATTTTCCGCCTGCAGATAAGAGTTTTTATTGACGAAGAAGTCCTGCCTGATATTTTGACCGAGAATTATAAAAATGTACAGAATGCTGAACCTGTTTTAATTATTGGTGCTGGTCCGGCAGGTTTATTTGCCGCATTACAGTGCATAGAAAACGGGCTAAAGCCAATTATAGTTGAGCGGGGCAAGGATGTGAAACAGCGCAGACGTGATTTAGCGGTAATCAATAAAGAAGGGCTTGTAAATACAGAATCTAATTATTGCTATGGAGAGGGCGGTGCTGGAACATACTCTGACGGCAAACTATATACCCGTTCAAATAAAAGGGGGGACATTAATAAGGTATTGCAGGTATTTGTAAAGCATGGAGCAGAAAATGACATTTTAATAGATGCCAGACCACATATTGGTACCAATAAACTACCCAACATTATTAGTTCAATTAGGGAGACTATATTAAATGCCGGAGGTGAAGTGCTGTTTGATTCACAGATGACAGATCTATATATAGAGTTTGGGGTAATTAAAGGCATAGAAATTAATTTTCAGGATAAATTATTTGCTTCCCATGTCATTTTAGCCACAGGGCATTCGGCTAGGGATATTTATGAACTTTTAGATAGAAAAAATATCTTAATAGAAGCTAAGCCGTTTGCACTTGGTGTGCGGATAGAACATCCACAGTGTATCATAGATACGGCTCAATACCATAGTGCAGAACGGGATGAGTTTTTACCCCCAGCTTACTATAGTTTAGTGGAGCAGGTGGGTAGTAGGGGTGTTTTCTCTTTCTGTATGTGCCCGGGCGGTATTATTGCTCCTTGTGCAACAGGCAAGGATGAAATCGTTGTGAACGGTTGGTCTCCGTCAAAAAGAAATAATCCTTATGCAAATTCAGGTACAGTTGTGCAGGTGACTTTAGAAGATGTACAAGGATATGATCCTCTTAGAATGTTAAATTTTCAATCTGAAATTGAAAAATTAGCTTTTAATGCTGGTGGAGGAAATCTGGTTGCTCCGGGGCAAAGAATGGTGGATTTTGTAGAAAACCGTTTATCAATGGATTTACCAAAAAATTCCTATTTACCCGGTACAAAAAGTGTAATGCTGGATAATATTCTGCCACAGTTTGTGAGTGATAGTTTAAAAGTGGCACTTCCACTTTTTGGGAAGAAATTACGCGGTTACTACACCAATGAAGCTATTTTAGTAGGAGTAGAGAGCCGGACCTCTTCTCCAGTACGTATTCCTAGAGAAAAACATACTTTTCAGCATCCACAAGTTAATGGGCTATATCCATGTGCCGAAGGTGCCGGATATGCAGGTGGCATAGTTTCTGCTGCAATAGATGGAATCAACTGTGCAAATGCCATTTTAGCAACATTATAAATTATAAACAATGAAAAAGACATTAATAATAGGAGCTTCAACCAATCCTGACAGATATTCATATAAAGCTGCACATATGTTAAAGCGTTTTAAACATGATTTTGTTAATGTAGGCTTGAAATCAGGAGAAGTTGCGGGTGTAGAAATTGAAAAGCCAAATTTCATCCATCATGATATTGATACTGTTACTTTGTATATAGGCCCTGCTTTGCATGATCAATATTTAGATTACATTTTGCAGACCAGGCCTAAAAGAGTAATTTTTAATCCCGGAACTGAAAATCCTGAATTCGAACAAACTTTGCAGCAGCATCATATTGAGACAACTGAAGCCTGTACATTGGTTTTGCTAAGCACCGGGCAGTATTAAAAATTCCTTCAAGAAAATTTAAGTCATAGTATAAAAAAGAAGAATAACCTTTTCGGTGC